>Ga0272443_10001601_pt1 | contig 32088 bp, 33 predicted proteins | sample SSMAcet12_FD_193581 | JGI IMG/M metagenome (GOLD analysis project Ga0272443, IMG submission 193581) | Marine sediment archaeal communities from Little Sippewissett salt marsh, Falmouth, MA, United States - SSM-Acet-12 | ecosystem: Environmental > Aquatic > Marine > Wetlands > Sediment ... | reverse complement strand
GCCCCGCTATAAGTAAAACTTCTATGGATGCAATAACGGGTGCAATAAGCGAAGCCCTTGATGAAACAAAAATTCCGGGTGTGAAAGTCACTCTGTCCATACCAAAAGGCAGAGAGATCGGAGGAATGACTCTCAACCCAAAAGTAGGGGTTGATGGAGGAATATCAGTTCTTGGTTCCACAGGATTTGTCGAACCCTGGGACGACCATCTCTCAGAATCAGTCTTTGAAAGAATTCCTGCATCTGAAAGAGTTGTTATCACAACCGGAAGAACAGGCCTTCGCTTTTCAAGAATGCTCTTTCCGGATTATGAGACAGTTCTTGTTGGAAAATACATGGAAAAAGGAATATCGGCAGCAAAAGGAAATGTAATCCTCTGTGGACTTCCGGCCCTCATCCTGAAGTTCATAGATCCTGAAATCCTGTCAGATACCCCTTATCTGACAGTTGAGGAGATGACATCTGATCCGGAATGGAAAATCAGGGCAAAAAAATCCATATCCTGCTACAAGAGAAAAAATCCCGGGATCAGGATTGTAATTATAAACAGAAGCGGCGGAATTGAAATTGATTCCGGAGCAGAGATAATAATAGGAGATTTCCCGCAATGATAATTATTGGAGCAGGGTGCGGACCCGGAATGCTTACAGAAGAAGGTATAGATGCTATAAAAAAAGCAACTCTTATTTACGGCTCAAAACGTGCTATTGAGATCTGTCGCAAATACATACCTGAAAATGCAGAGGTTGCTGAAATTGCGGATTATAAATCATTGAGAAAACTCCCTGAAGATGCTGTTGTTCTTTCTACAGGTGATCCAATGCTTGCAGGACTTGGCTATCTGAATGGAAAGAGCATTCCCGGAATATCATCCATGAGTTATGCATTTTCCCGGCTGAAAATTCCGCTTTCAAAGGTTGCAGTATCAAATGCACATGGAAAAGATCATATATCGGCAGTTAAGCAGGCCGCTATGGATATTAAAAACGGACATATTTCATTTTTGATTGCAGACCCTGAATTTGACACCGTAATATTTGCAGAATATCTGAGTAATGAAAATATCACCTGTACTATAGCAGTATGTGAAAATCTTGGTTATCCCGATGAGACAATTTCCACCGGAACTGTGCAGAGTCCGCCAAAAAATAATTCAGACCTTTTTGTAGTAATTGCAGGAGATTACCCGGAGGAGGTCCATTCTTCCGGATGAACCATTCAAATGAATTCCGGGCCGGATTCAGAATTAAAAATCTGTTCCAAAAATTTCCCGGATTATTTAATTTAGATTTAATCACATTCTGTTTAGAGAATATAGCATAAAATCAACGAATATAAAAGGAGAATTCTGAAGATGACACCAGCAATAATTATCGCAGGAACTCACAGCGGATGCGGAAAAACCACCATCTCATCCGCAATTATGTCTGCACTGAAGAAAAAAGGTCTGAAGGTCCAGCCGTTTAAGATTGGTCCGGACTTCATAGATCCAACCCACCATACAGAGATCTGCGGCAGGGTATCAAGAAATCTTGACCCTTTCATGATGGGTGAAAATGGTGTTTTAAGAACATTTACTGAAGCTTCAGAAGATGCTGATATTTCCATAATTGAAGGTGTTATGGGACTTTATGACGGTCTTGAGGGGTCAGATACAGGAAGCACCTCCCACGTTGCAAAAATCCTCAATGTACCTGTAATTCTGGTTGTAGATGTCAAAGGAACTTCAAGAAGTGCAAATGCTACAGTTCTGGGATTTACTGAATTTGACAGTAAAGTCAGAATTGAAGGTATAATCTTTAACAGAACAGGCAGTGACAGACACAGGGCAATGATCAGTGAATCCCTCAGGAAAGAAGCAGTAGGCTGGATCCCGTGGGAGAAGAATAAATCACTTAACAGCCGTCATCTTGGTCTTAAAATGGCACATGAAACTCCTGTGGAAGAGTCACCCGCGGCATTTACAGAAGTAATTGAAGAGAATGCAGATCTGAACAGGATAATTGAAATCGCAGGTGGTGCAAAAACAGGAGAGAAAATCACGGCCGCGTCCGGAACTTCTAATTATTCCACAAATATCAATACTGAAAAAAAAGTCAGAATAGGAGTTGCATATGACAGTGCCTTTAATTTTTATTACCAGGATAATTTTGAGAGGCTTGAAAAATACGGGGCAGAGATTATCTTTTTCAGCCCCATGGAAAATGATATGCCAAAAGTCGATGCCCTGTACCTTGGCGGAGGTTATCCTGAAATTCATATGGAAAAACTTGAACATTCCAAATGCCGCAATGTGATTAAAAAATATGCTGACGATGGTATGCCCATCTATGCAGAGTGCGGAGGACTGACATATCTCTCGCGGAGCATTGATTACGAAGGCAGAAAATCAAATATGTGCGGAGTACTTCCGGCTGATGCTGTTAAGATGAACAGGTTTCAGGCACTTGGATATGTTGATGCAGTATACAGGGCAGAAGATTCACCATTCCCACACGGAATTTCATTTAAAGGACATGAATTCCATTATACAAAACTCACCTGTGATTCTGACGCAAAGTTTGCCATGAAACTGAAGCGTGGAAAAGGAATTGAAGACGGGAGAGACGGGCTGTATTGTGGAAATACAATTGGCGGATATACCCATGCATATTTTACAGAGAAATTTGCAGAGGCTTTTATTGAAAATGCAGTAAAATACTCAAAAACATGAAATTTCCGAAGAAAATATTAGCAGAATTAAAAATAACCTGCCGGTTTATCAGAAGATAAAAAATTATTCAGAATTTGAGTATTTACCCAATATATATATCATAGAGAAGACAAAATTCATGAAAAAGATGTTTTCCAGAAAACTCCTTGAGGATAAAGATACTTTTTCTCTCCTCATACAACTTACTGATATTGCTGCTTCAGCGCATGAAAGAGGCGATATTAAACGAAGGGATGAAGCCCTGGACGAAATCAGAGAGATCAGAAAACAGATTATGGGTCAGATCGCTGAAAGCGCATGCGATGATGCCAATAAATAAAAAAATAAACAGAATTCCTTGGATATTCCACCATAAAAATGTTTATTTTTGTGGTATTTCAAAAGTTCCGTACATCCCGCCACCGCCGGGATGAAGAATAATCTCATTTTTCCTGAACTTCTCAACAGCAAAACCTACTCCTTCATTTAATTCTGATAACTCACAGGCATCAGCATTCAAAAGTACGTTTATTTCATTGTCAAATTCACGGATGAACTCATCATATAGCCTCATGCATCCCTTTGTATTGGGAGAGGAGGTTTTAAGGACATTTCTGATAATCTCACCAAGGGGAACTATGTGCACATAATCAGGACGTTTAGTGTTATATCCATCTGTTGAAAGAGACATGGACCGGTCATAAACTCCCTTCTTTATGGCACCACCGTCATCCGGACACCTCCATTTGCAGCGTTCTGCTTCTAAAGCACTAAACTGTCTGAAGCAGCGTGAGCATGCCGTACGGTTATACTTGCCTTCCTCCGGGAAGAAACCTGCATTCAGAACAATTCTGTTATCCAGAACAGAAGAAATGACACCTTTTACGGAATTTACAGTGACATCAACCCGGTTGAACTCCCTCGCAATCTTATTCACCGCAGGACTGTGCGCATCGGAATTTGAGAGAAAAGGCACATCCCTGAGTTCTTCTATACCTGAAGCATATGAAGAATCCGCCGAAAGACCAAGCTCAAGAAGATCCACGGGTTCACTGCCGTAGCATTCAGTAATACTGTCAAACCTCCCATAAATCCCGGTCCAGGGAGTAAAGGCATGCGCAGGTCCGATATATCCACCGTTATCATGAACGATTTCAGCTATTTTTTCACCGGTAAGTGCAACATGAGGGCGACCTCCGGTACTGATATTTTTACTGAATGGAGCCATTTCAGAATGAAGATTTCCTGCGGTCTCAAAATCCTCCATCAGAATGAGGTGGTGAACCTTTCCCTTCCCTTCAATTTCAGCTGTGGGAACCACAGTTACACCATGAAAGTCTATGTCCGGATCGGCCCACATTTCACGCCATTCCGGATGTGTAGCATCTCCGCTTCCGATTACGTTAATTCCCTTAACGACACATGAATCAAGAAGTTTCTGAGGCTTCATATCCTTTGAAGCCGCCATTGAAAAAAGAGAATGAATATGAAAATCAGCATTAAGAATCATTTAAATGATCCTCTTTAACCAATATAGCTCAGTTCTTCATCAGATTTCTGTTGATCCATAGCCTTGAGACGTTCAACAAATACTTCCATCTCGTCTGCCCGCTCAACAAGTTTTGTTGGATCAACTTCTATACCGGTCAATTTTGAAAGAACTTCAAGAACACTGGATGAACTCCTTGGATCAACGAGATATCCGGAAGTCTCACCCATAAGGCAGATCCCTTCAATTCCCTTTCTGGCACCAAGACCTAAAAGAAGGCCTGATGCACCAATTATGCCTCCGCCAGGTTCTTCCTTAGCAAACACGGCTCCGGCTTCCTCGACTTCATCCCTGAGGGTGTCACCGTTAACAGCAGCTAAAACCCTGATTTCATCTATAAGGTGCCCTACGCCATATCCGCCAAGTGTATAGATTCTCTTAACTCCATACTTTTCAGCTATATCCAGATAAGCATCAGTCATGAGATAATGACCTTCAGGAGAACTGCTCTGAAAATCTCCTGTAAGGAAAAGAATATTGAAATCTTCTCCGGAATATCTGAAAATTTCATTGTTTGGCATATGTGCTACGCCGGTTTCATCAATAATAACCTGCGGAGGGAAGAATACAGACTGGATTTCAGCTACTTTTTCTGCACCAAGCTCTTCAATCAGATGCTCTGCTACGAGTTTCCCCACCTGTCCAACACCCGGAAGACCTTCGATCATTATATCGCATCTATTGTCTTCAGGATTATCTTCAAAAAAATCAATAGTTATATCCTTCATTTTCTCTTACCTCCCTCCTGTACTTTCCATATCTGTCCTGAGGAGAAAAACGCGGAGGATGCGCAATAACAGTACTGCCACCACAAACAGGACAGACAAAAGAAAGAGAATATCTGCCGTCCTTAGGACAGCATCTTATGTGTCTGGTCATTTAAACTGTCTAATCAGTTTTTACCGGAACGCTGCTTTCTGATGAATTTACCTTCACCCTCAGCCCGCTCCATTACACCAATTGCTGCTTTTGCAACCTTGTTGATTGCATTTTCAGCTGATTTGTAATCCGGTGCAGTCACCTTTACACGGTATTTAGGGGCACCAACATATACAAGCTCAAGCTCAACTCCTTCGATCTTTGGCTGAGCACTTCTAAGGGCCCTTCTTATAACATTAACACCGTCAGGTTTGTTGGATGTCAGAATAAGAGTGCCGGAAATAGTAACTTTTGGAAGTTTCACATTTTCATTTGCAACTTCAACAAAAGCCTTTGCAACACTTTCATCAAGTTTAAGTTTTGAAAGTGTCCTTTCCTCATCAATCAGCACATCCTCAAACGGAGGGAAAAGTGCGCCATATTCAGGGAAGAATTTTGAGATAATCTCCTCAGCAGGAACTCCGGATTTTTCGGATATAAATCCAACCCATTTCTCTGCTTTCTGTTCATTCTTCCACTCATGGATCTTTTCCTTGCGCTGATGGTCGTTAACATCTTTCAGAGAGAGATCTATGTGCCCACGGCTTTTGTTCACATGGAGAACCTTACACACAACTTTCTGCCCTTCACGGACATAGTCACGTATGTGCTTAATCCATCCCCGTGCAACCTCAGCAATAGGTATCAGACCTTCACGGTCATCGTATTCATCAAGTGAAACAAATGAGACAAAATCCTTTACATTTGTAACCGTGCATACTACAAGTTCACCTTCGTCCGGCCATTCTCTCTCGTACATAGTTAATATTACTCGTGTTCGGCAATAATTTCTGCCTTAATATCCGCATTTCCGCCCTTTGGCTCTGCAAGAACCTTCCCGCAGACAACACAGTCCACAACTGTGCTTGCCCTCTGAAAGATCTTCTGCTCATTTTCGCAGTCGGGGCATTTCACTGTATAAAATTTTGATCTGTTTTCTCTGTTTACACGAACCATTCTTAAATCACTCCGTAAGCTCGAATTTTCCTGCTTTGACACCAGCGCGAAGGTGCGCCTTGTTGCATTTTGTGCAGCGGTATCTCACATTGATTCTCTTTGTAGGTTTATCTCCACCTGGTACTTTTGAGAACTTACCCATATTACCCACTTTACTTCTGCGGGCCTTCTGCCTGTCAATCCAGTGTAAATGGAGATCACGGCCTTTCTTTACTTTCTCAACTTCGTGAACCTCGTGGGTTCTGCAGTACGGACAATATGTTCTGAATTTTACTGGCATTTTCATAAAATATCAAGCCCCTGTTCTTTGGACATTAAGCCGCTACAATTATTGGAGCATTGCAAGCGGCAATTACAGACGTATACCATATATTTGATTTACCTGTTAAATCCCATTATCATTTACTAATCCCTATATTTAAGGCTATGTTGCGATTATAAAGAACCTCAGCATTTTTCCTGGGAAGTGTTACAATATCTTCTGCTGAAAGATTATAAATTCTGCCGTCAATGCCCATAAATGAATCAATTTTTTCAATTATGTAAACCGGTTCATATTCGGCATCATCACTTTTTTCCGGATGTAATATTTCAGATACAGGCGCAGATAAAGACTCATTGCCTGCAATAACCTCATTTTGAAGAGAAATTTCTTCAGGATAATCATCTGCCAAAATATCCTCCTCTTCACGGGCTGGAGAATGTATATTTCCAGCCGCGCTTTTTGGGGCAGATCTCAGAAATTCAGGTTCTGTAAACTTCCTGCGGCAGTCACCAATGGCAAGAAGAATTTTATCATACATCTCCTCCTCAGGAGGAAGCAGCCTTTTAAGTTCTTCTTTATCAGTTTTACCACAGTCTGCCTGAATATCAGCGAGCTTTATTATTTTCCTTATTCTCTGATTTGTAATGTCCTGAAGAGTAGCCTGAACGCTCTCTATCTCATTTAGAAGCTCACTTCCGCGCTCAGTCATAAAGTGATCAATTGAACTTGCCTCAGAGTAAAGTTCTGAGAGATATTCAAGCGCTTCGCTATAGACATCATCCGGAATTTCAGATAACTTTCCGCTTCCCCTCTCATCAAGTACTATGAGCCTTAGGTAATCCAGATCCATATCAAATGCGCCGGATATATCCACCCGGTTTTTTACCTTTTAGCACCCGAATACTCCGCAATACCTCTTGCGCAGAGGAAAAGTGCAAGTGCTTCAGGTACTCTGTTTATTCCTTTATCGACAGAATATTTATTTCCGAGTACAGGCATAGTCACCGGAAATTTAGCATCCACAATAACCTCATCATCACCAAATACAACAGCGTCAGTAAGTGGATCAAAATCTCCAAGTTCAGATACAGGCATTGAAACAACCCTCATTGAACTTCCGCCGTGAAGCGAACCGGGCATTCTGATAAGTCGCTTTATATCAGTAGTAACCGGTTCATCGGTAAGTACTGCCTTCTTATTGAAAATCTCCTTAAATTCATCAGAATCTGCCTTAAGAGCATCAAAAACTTTTTTCTGGGTTTCAGATATAACAATACTGTTTCTGCCCGATTTCAGTGCTTTTATCAGCGCCGGAGAAGATTCATAAAAACTCAGAGCTGATTTATCACCAATGCCTCTGAGCGCAGCAGTTTTATTAACCGCGCTTTTTTCATCCATAGAAGAGAAGGAGGAAAGGTACTCAGACAGAATCTGTCTGTACCTGCCAGGCCAGCCTGAACCACCCACACCGGACTTTAGCATAATCTGTGAGTCAATGCCTGTCCCACAGACATAATCAACAATCTCACGCCTCTCAGCACTGCTCCAGCCCAAAACCTCAAGGTTCCTGATATGTATGTGATAACCCCTTCCTCCGGAGAAGACAAGAAACATCTCCTTCTCTGAAAAACCAAGTTCATCACGCAGCATGTCAATGAGTTTAAAGACTTCTTCCTTAACACGCGCAAGCATCATATCATAGGCACCACGGACTATGTGATCAGCATCAAGATCAAATATCAGATCAGCACCACACCAACCCTTATCAGGCATTGTTCCTGCAGAAGGGTTACTGTAATACGCCGTAGAATGATAAACGTGGCGTGGAATCATTGCACGGAGGTAATTCTCAACCTCAGGCTTTGAACTAAAGGAGATATGACGCCTCATTCTTACTTCATCAGATAGTTCAAAAAAGATAAAACCCCATTCACGCTGTTCAAGTGCCGGAGGGATCTCAATTGTGGCTTTTTTGTAATAGCTGTAGAAATTCTGTTTCAGATATTCAAAAGTTGCAGCATTCATCGGATTTCCTTTACCATATAAGGCCCCTCTCTTCTGTAACCTCTCTTTAGATAGTAAGGTCTGACCCCGATTCCACTCATCACAGCAGTTTTTTCATAACCGTTCTCCGCCGCAATAGTCTCTGCTTTCTTTAAGAGACGATCACCAAAACTCTTATGCTGCCACTCTCCGTCTTTTGCAGAATCCGATATCGGAACAACAGAACCATAGACATGAAGTTCTCTGATTAGTGCCGCACCCTGCAGTTCAGCCCTCCATGGCATATACGGAAACCTGAGCCTTACAAAACCGATAAGTGCATCATTTGCAGTAAACTGAATGAAGAACTCCCTGCCGCCACAGCAGTGATATTCAGTCATCTCAATATGCGGCTCTTCATCAATTCTATGCCTTCCGGCTTCCCTGCACCTTATGCAGCGGCACCTGCCACCTTTTTCGGCCAGTCTTTTGCCTGCAAGCTGCCTGAAATTGCTGTAGTGAGAACCGGCAACAATCAGTTTCGCAGGAATATCACGCTGAACTCTCTGGAGGCGTACATATTCAGGAAGGCACGATTTGCCATAAGCCACAAGATCAATGAGTTTATCCTCATCATAGACATCATAACCCCCTTTCTTCCACATATCCTCAATCTCAGAACCCGGAGTTACCAGAGTCGGATATATCTTCAGAAAGTCAGGGCAGAACCTTTCATCTGTAAAGAGAGCGTCAAACATCTTCATGTCATCTTCAATCGTTGCCGAAGGGAGATTTGGCATAACATGAAAACCGACCTTAATTCCTGCATCACGCAGGAGTGTGTTTGCTCTGACGGATTCATCAACATTATGGCCCCTTCTGTTAAAATCCAGAATACTGTCCTCAATCTGCTGAACACCAATTTCAACCTTTGTAACGCCAAGTGAAAGCATTCTGTCAATATGCTCTTTTCTGCACCAGTCCGGCCTTGTCTCAAAGGTAACTGCGATGCACCGTACATCAGATGTTTCATTTTCCGTGCAAAGTTCTTCAAATGTAAATATGTCTCCCCTGTCCCCAGAGTTGTACTCATTCATTGCACGAATGCAGGACCGCATAAACCATTCCTGATATTCAGTATCCCTCGCAGTCATAGTACCACCCATCACAATAAGCTCAGCTTTGTCAATGTGATGGCCAAGCATCTCAAACTGCTTAAGCCTCGTCTGAACCTGAACATATGGTTCATATTCAAGCTGCCTGCCTCTCAGAGCTGCCGGTTCCTCGCCGGTATAACTCTGCGGAGATTTAAACGGATGATCAGGCCCTCCCGGACATGGCAGGCATATACCGTGGGGACACGGATGCGGAGAAGTCATGACCGCTACAGGTGCAACTCCGGAAATGGTTCTTGAGGGTTTAACCTGAATGATAGGCCTTAAAAGTGTCTTCTCATCCTCAGTCGCAGAAACAAAGATCTCTGAATTGCGAGGGACAGAATGGAGCCTGTACTTTTTTGCAACAGATGCCTTAATCCGTGGAACATCTGAAGCGTCTTTGGCTTCCGATAAAATTCGGGAGATTAATTCCCTTAAAACAAAATCCTGATTTTTGGGGTCAGTGTTCAACAGCAACCTCTTCTGAACCTGCACCCGGTGAGTATTCAACCGCAGACAGACCTCTGTTCTGAATATATCCGACAAGTTCATCACCAAGAGTCAAAATAGCCTCTTTATGGCAAATTTTGTTCTTATGGATATGGACGGGCGATATCTTCAGATTATCATATCTCTCGGTCAGAACCTCATCACAGTTCGTTGATTCATAATATTTTTTTACCTGAACTAAAAGCATGTGTAGATGTAGTAATTCCTCTTTCTGCACTAGATCACCAATCCTTAAGATTTAGTTCAGTCGAAACCACATATAATTTATTGGTGAGGTTTATATCGGAGATAATGGAAAAGGCCGGGGTACTGGCAGGATTATCCGTTGGTGATGCACTGGGTGCGGCATTTGAGGGCTTAAAACCGGAAAATAAACCAATAAATGAGATAATTTCCGGAGGCATGCATAATCTGAAGGGCGGAGAGGTGACAGATGACACATATCAGGCCTTAGCAGTCGCAAAATCACTAATTAAGCATAGAAAACTTATCTATTGCGAAACTGCGCTCTTCATGGCAGAAAGTTTCAGAATACACAGGAACTTCTTCGGCCCTACATCTGCAAAGGTATTTGAAGCAGTTTTAGAGGGCAAATCTGCATTTCGCATCTCGAAAGAGGTTTACAAAACAGGAGGCGGAAGGACAAACGGCAGTGTCATGAGGGGTGCGCCGGTGGGAATTTACTACAGTCCAAAAAAAGTCCGGACAATGAGCATCCTCTGTTCACAGATAACACATTACCATCCTGTTGCATGTGAATGCTCAGCTTTTGTTAATCTTATGATTAGCTGCATGTGCAGAGGATGCAACAGGAGAGAAGCCTACTTTCGCGCACTCTCAGAATGCAGAAATGAAGAGATTTTGGGAAAACTATCACAACTAAAAAAGACAGGGCTAAACCCTTCCATAGATGCCCTGGATGCCACACACTGCGCTCTTTCATTTTTTATGCAGTCCAGTTCTTTTGAAGAGGCAGTTTCAGATGCAGCATCAGTTGGAGGTGACACTGACACCATAGCCGCAGTTACGGGTGCTTTATGCGGTGCTGAATATGGTTATGACTCAATACCGGAAAAATGGCTATCCAGGCTGATAATAAGAGATGAAATTGATAAAACAGCTTTTGAACTTGCCAAAGCCTCGGAGGACTGATTACTGAAATAAATACAGAAAATCCCCCATAAGCCATTAAAAATAGATCAAATATATAATTGTCCAAAAATGCCAATTGAATGTTCGTTAACAAATCATTTTTACTGAACTAAACAGAGCATAAAAATAATTGAATTTTTATCCCCCGATCACCCCATATAATGTATATAATTAATTTTTTCAGACCGGAGTCAGTTCAACTTTCCTTAACTTCCGGTCCATTGCGCATGGCTGTTCATTCTCTTCAAATACTCTTGATACAAGATATCTTTCACCTTCAATAATACCTTCAGGAAAACAGAGGTCATAAAGTTCGCATGTGAGATTCGGGCATGTCTGATTAAATATTATTTCAGATTGCGGAATTGCCCGCTTTGACTCAATAAGAGCAATTACCGGAGGTTCAATTACCTCAACAGCACAGACACCGGAGTTATGAACATTACATGAATGAACTGTATTTCCCCTGAGCCCGACAATGCGGTACCTCCTTTTAGGCGTAAGATTATTGCAGACCTTAAACATTCTGCATCCCTCACACGCCTCAAGTTCACCCTTGTAAATAAATTCAAGCCCCATTTCAGCGAGATTTTTACCGATTAAAGTTATAATTACAGCATTTTCAGACATATTTTCAGATTCTCCCTAAAGGCAGACGGATTATTTACGTTTAATTTCTAATAGCATTTATTCCTTATAAAGCATTTTTACAAGTTTTTCAGCACAGTCTCTCTCAAGACCCATATCAAGGACAGTAAATCTTTCAGGACGGATGGTTCTTGCCATCATCATTGCTTCAACCGCCATTTCATCGTCAATACCCAGTTCCTTTGGAGTTACCGGAGCACCTATTGCACGAAGTGAATTTCTAATCCACCTCCAGTCACCCCCGTGAAGGTACATTGTCATTATCGAGCCAATGCCACACTGTTCACCATGAAGACCTGAGTCCGGACAGAGTGAATCGAGCGCATGGCTGAACTTATGTTCTCCGCCACTCGCAGGTCTTGATGAACCTGCAATGCTCATAGCAACTCCGGATGAGAAGAGCGCCTTTAAGACCATCCATGCCCCCTCCTCCGAACCGGGTTTTATCACATTTGCATTCTTTACCAGAATTTCAGCTGTCATTTTTGAAAGAGCAATGGCATACTCACTTATGATTTCACCTTTCAGTCTATGCGCCAGTTCCCAGTCAAGAATGGCCGTATAATTGGAAATTACATCAGCGCACCCTGATGCAGTAAGCCTGTGCGGCGCCTTTGAAACAATTGCTGTATCAGCTACAATTGCAATCGGAGGATGCGCATCAAGTGAAACCCTGCCCCCTTCAATCGGCACCGATGCACGCGAGGAGGCAATCCCGTCATGGGATGCCGCTGTAGGGACACTGATAAAATGCCTGTCAAGATTATATGAGGCAATTTTAGCCACATCTATCGGTTTTCCGCCGCCCACCCCAATTAAAAAGTCTGAATTCCGGGCAGCATCCTCAGCTTCCATTATGCTCTTTTGCGATATTGAATCAATTATAAAGAGAGAGACATCATATTTTTCCTCCAGAAGATCCCTTATGCGCCCTCCTGCAGCTTTCATTGTATTTCTGCCCGAAATTATCAGCGCAGAGTTACCAGTCCTTAGATCTTCGCAGACTTTTGGAATCTGCTCTATTGAATCATGACCGATTATGACATCACGCGGCATCTGAAGCCATTTGGATTTGTCAAATTGCGGTTTTTTGAGTACTTTTATACCTTCTGCGCTCATTATTTTATCAATAAATGATAGGGGATTTTATATACAAATATTATGTAGGTCCGATTGTGAACGGTGAGGCCTATACAATTGTTGACACCCTTACCTATGCCCTTATACTGATACTTTCAGTATATCTTGTTTACAGATGGCTTGAAAGAGCAGGGATCTCAATTGACAGGGATTTTATTCTTGCAGTAATTCCCTATGTTATCCTTGGAGGCACGCTCAGGGTTGTAGAGGATACCGGAATTATTCCATACCCGTGGTATGTTCTGCTGATAACTCCGGTGATATTTTTTGTAATATTCTTTTATGCAATAGTTTCCCTGATAATATCCAGAATTCTCGAAAATAAGGGAATAATCAAAAGATATGATCATGGTTTTGCAGCCGGAGGAATAATTGCAGTTATTGTTTCACTTATCCCGCTTGTCTGGTATGGACTGACAGAGTCAGGAATTCATATATCTGTAATGTTTTTCATCCTGGCCATGGCTTTTGCATCATCAGCAGCAGTCTGGGCAGTGATAAAGTATGCCTTCAAATGGGATTTTGCATCCGATATTCTCTATAAACTGCTGATATTCGGACATATGCTTGATGCGAGTGCCACAAGCTTTGGAATCGATCTTCATGAAATAGCATATGTTGAACAGCATGTTGTAGGCTCTGCGCTTATTGATGCAACAGGGACCGCATTTTCAATGTTCGGACTAAAGCTTGTTGTGGTCATTCCTGCGATTTACATCCTTGAGATGTACAGAAAAGAAGGAAACAAAGCACTCTGGCATCTGATTATTCTTGCAATGATAATGGTCGGAATGGCGCCCGGAATCAGGGACATGGTCAGGATGATTCTTTATGTTTGAAGGAAATCTGAAGAAGGCCGTTCTTTTTTCCCTCTTCCTTTTTGTATTATTTTTCATATTCGGAGCACTTGCATTCTCACAGAACCCTGAAGCAGGTGAGGAGATGATTGAAACAATAAGCCAGAATGTATTTCTGCCAATCTTAACTGACAACAGTGCATTGCTGGCTCTGAATCTCTTTATAAATAATACAGAAGCGTCCCTCCTGCTCTTCATCGGAGGTGCAGCTTTTGGTATTGTCACTATGTTTATTCTGATGACAAATGGGATTATAGTCGGTTTTGTTCTTCAGTTCACAATGATTGAAAAAGGTCTGCCGGTTGTTCTGGCAGGAATTATACCACACGGAATATTTGAAATTCCGGCTTTCATTATAGCAGCCGGACTTGGATTTATATTATCCGAATCAATGTGGAAAGAATTCAGAAACAATGGTGATGCAGCCTGTGAAGCCAGAAGACTGGGCAGAATTTTTGTTATGACAGTAATTCCCCTTCTGGTTGCAGCGGCATTCACAGAGGCATTTATTACGCCTCAAATCATAAATTTAGTTAGTATTTAGGAGTTTTTCATAAATGTCCGAAGACAGGGGCACATTGCCTTCAAAAGAAACATTCAGCGAATGGTACAATGAAATACTCTGGCGCGCCGAGGTAATGGACGTCAGGTACCCGGTAAAGGGTCTGTATGTCTGGTACCCGCATGGTTTTGCAGTCCGCAAAGCAGTATATTCAGCATTAAGAGAACTTCTTGACAGGGATCACGAAGAGACACTCTTTCCACTCTTAATTCCGGAAAATGAATTCATGAAGGAAGCAGAGCACATTAAAGGTTTTGAAGAGGAGGTCTACTGGGTCACTCACGGAGGAACATCCAAACTTGATGTGCCTCTCGCATTAAGACCAACAAGTGAGACTGCAATCTATCCTATGTATGCGCTGTGGGTGAGATCACATGCTGACCTTCCGGTTAAGCTGTATCAGATCGTCAATACATTCAGGTATGAAACAAAGCACACAAGGCCCCTTATACGCCTGCGTGAGATTACATCGTTTAAGGAGGCACATACAGTCCATGCAACCTGGGAGGATGCAAAGAATCAGGTTGAGGATGCCATTAAAATCTACGGTGAGTTTTACAGGAGGCTTTGTGTTCCGGTAATTATCTCAAAAAGACCTGACTGGGATAAATTTCCGGGCGCGGATTATACCATGGCAACTGATGCAGTTATGCCGGACGGAAGAACGCTTCAGGTCGGAACTGTGCATCACCTTGGCGATAACTTCTCAAAGACTTTCGACATCAGTTTTGAAGATGAGAACGGAGATCAGAAACTTGCATTCCAGACCTGCTACGGGATCTCTGAAAGGTGCATTGCAGCACTCATATCAGTTCACGGGGACGACAAAGGTCTCGTTTTACCACCTGAGATGGCACCTGTGCAGGTAGTCATTGTTCCGATTATCATGAAGAAAAGAGCAGATGAGATTTTGGAATCTGCAAAGGCTCTTGAGAAGGAATTAAAGGAATCAGGACTCAGGGTTAAGATCGATGACCGCCCACTCAGACCAGGTGCAAAATATTACCACTGGGAGATGAAGGGTGTCCCGTTAAGGCTTGAATTAGGGCCAAGAGATATCGACAACAATGTTGTTATGTCAGCAAACCGTCTGGGAGAGAAAGCCAGTCTGAGCCGTGGAAATATTACAGAAGACGTAAAGAGATCTCTTGAAGCATTTGGTGAGTGCCTCTTCAACAGGGCTGAGGAGACAGTCAAAGAGAAGATTCGGCATGCAGATACACTTGATGAGGCAGGAAAAGCAGTTGAAGACGGTGTTGCAGTCGTCCAGTGGTGTGGATGTGAATCATGTGCCAATGAGATAGAAAAAAGATTAAACGTCAGCATTCTCGGTGATGAAATCAGATCTGAATATATAAACAACAGTGAAGGCGAATGTATAATCTGCAAAAAACCCGGAAAACCGGCACTTGTTGCCAGAACATACTAAACAGACAATTAACCCAAATCAACCAATATAAATCTCTATTAGACAGAGATGTAACATAATTTCTTTTTTTTCCGGAATTATTGAACTGCAGTAACCAGGCAGCAGTTTAAAAAAACATATAATCGAATTTAATTTATAAAAAATATACGACGCCAAACTGAAATCAGAAAAGAAATAAAAATACAGAATGATTCAGTAAAATAGAAGATATTTTAGGATTATTCCATTATAAATACAGCAGCTGCAAGAGTTGTGGACCAGTCACCATTATCGTTTACAACTGTTGATTTTGTTCTGTTCATGGTCTTCTCAGGCACTTTATCGGAGATACTTCTGTACATATTGTCCGCAACCTTTTCTGCATATGCACCCGCAATCTCTTTACTCTCATCAAAACTGTGGTATTCTGCAAAATATCCCCAGTCCTTTTCAACATCACGCGGAATTGCCATTCCAACCGATGCCGTTATTCTTCTCCCTGCCTCATCTGAGGAGAGACGCGACAATACTGTAAATGTAATACTGCCCGGAAATAACATACCGGTTCCTTCCTCTTTTGACACAATCCTGCATTTGGGAGGAAGAATAGAGCTGACCTCAACGAGATTATAGCAGTGTATTGATGCTTCCCTTAATGCCATCTCAAAAGATGTAAGTTTATCAGGATGAGAACCTGCGCCGGACGTGAAAAATACTTTTTTTGGAACAAACTGACCTGTCAATTAAATATACTCCGAAATTATTCTTTTTAATTCTACCTGAACAGGCTTAAAATTATATGAAATAACCAGAAAAAAAACAACATACCCAAATCCAAAATATAACAGAAAAAATACACCCGCTTTATATGTACAGTCATGCCGGATTACGAATAAAACAGCGTGAAAACAAAAAAAATCAGGATTAAAAAAGAAGAGACATATAATTGAACAGAAATCATTCAGAAACAGTAATTACCCGGTTTCCGTTCAACAATATCTCAGAATTCAGTTCTTTTTATCAGTGGCTGGAGGAGTATAAACCCTTGCTGCAAGTTCTTTATCAAGCATATAAAGAAGGCTTGAATTCCCCTGCCCCCCCATAAGCCTGAGCTGATTTATAATCTCCTCAGCGTTGGCCTCCTCTTAAACCTGTTCATCAACATACCACTGAAGCATGTTATTTGTCGGATGATCACGTTCCTCAATAGCAAGATCAACGAGAAGATTAATCCTTGAGGTCACAAATTTTTCATGCTCCAGGGAGGCCTCAAATGCATCAAGAGGCGATTCCCACTCTGTTGGGGGTTCCTTTATTGCCTGAAGTTTTACCCTTCCCCCTCTTGAAATTATGTAGCTGTAAAATTTCATTGCATGTTCAAGTTCTTCCTGAGCCTGAACAGACTCCCAGTTTGCAAACCCTTTAAGTCCTACAGACTCATACCAGGACGACATTGAGAGATACATATAGGATGAATAAAGTTCCCACATGATCTGTTCATTAAGCTCCCTCTCAATTTTTGGATTCATTGCCATTTTATCTACCTCTTCTCCCTTTGATTTCCTGATTGAGCATGATGATATAATAAATTATCCACCGTAATTCCTTCCCCCAAAATGATCAGATTAAAAACCGTGGATGAAACGAAGTTATATCACCATAATATTCATCAGATACTCTCTAAATATGCCATAACAGATTCCTTTCCGGATTTAAGATCATGGGGGCCATCAAATTCATCCCCGTAAGTTGACCTTTTAACCCGATAAAAATCCCCTAAAGGAATCTCTTTTGCTCCGTCATCATAATTCCAGAGACCAATTATCTCTTCCGCACCGGAATAGGAGGTGAGATCCTCATTATTATGCACCTTCACCTTTTCTTCGTAGGAATCAGTCATATTGAAATAACTTGCACAGACCTGAAGAATTTCAATAAATGAAAATCCTTTATGCGCAATGCCTGACCTGAGCAGTCCGGTAAGATGTTCCTTTCTTCCGGTATATCCCCTGGCAACAGATGTTGCGCCGCTTACAAGCATAAGATTCAGAGGATTAAAAGGCCTTTCAGGAGAACCACCAGGTGTGGATCTTCCCTTAAAATGGTATGGCGATGTAGGCGTATACTGGCCCGTAGTCAACCCATAAACACGGTTATCGTGAACAAGAACTGTAATGTCAATATTTCGTTTTGCAGCAAATATAAGATGTTCAAGACCTTCAGCATAAGCATCTCCGTCCCCGACACAGCAGATGACTTTAAGATTTTTATCAGCAAGCTTAATTCCGGTTGCAAAGGGAATTGCACGCCCATGAAGGGAATAAACTGAATTTACATTGAGATAATCGGCAATTTTACCATGACAGCCAATCCCGGCAACGAGAACAACTTCATCAGGGTTTTCACCATTCTCCCTCATGTCTGCAAAGACTTCCTTAAGACTATGCTCAACTGAGAAATTCCCGCAGCCCATGCACCAGGTATTCTGTTCATCTGTAATCAGATTTTTTACCATCTAAAATACCTCCAAAACCACAAAAAACAGTAATTCGGCCATTTAAAGCACCTCTGATATCTTTGAATGAAGATCTTCAACAGTCATCTGCCTGCCCCTGTAGCTTAGAATATGTTCATCCGGAGCAATACCCATCCCCTTTAAAATCAGGGAAAGCTGTCCGGTCGAATTATCCTCCACAACAATTATTCTTTTAATTCCGGAAAGCTCAGATCTTATCTCATCTTCAGGGAAAGGAGCCATTACAACCGGCTGTATAAGCTTTAAGGATAACTTTTCTGAGACCTCCTCGCACAGCATTGATAATGAACCCCAGCATACCAGTGCAGTCTCAGAATCAGATGTACCTCCTGTATGGACACATTTTAACACATCAAGTGCAGATTTCAGAGCATCCCTTTTCTTTTCCCTTTTATCAGCAAGCCACTGGAGTATTTCAGGATCACCTGTTGAAATTCCGGACTGGAAATGTGTTTTCCCGTTTACCTTAACTACAGCATTTTTTGTCCCAAATGGTGCAAATGGAGAAATACCATCCATTGAATCTGCATATCTTTCATATATCCCTCCAACAGGCACAGAATGAATAACAGAAGATTCAGAAATATTCACATTTTCACTAATTTCACCGGATGGGGATAAATCAGAATCAAATGTATAAATACCTTCACAGACTGTCCGGTCCATCAGAATTATTGAAGGTACCTGAAAATCCCATGCAATATCCATAGCAAGTTCAGACCATATAAACGCCTGAGAGGAATTAGCAGGTGCTGCAACAAACCTTGGAAATTCACCATGTCCACTGTATAATGCAAATAAAAGATCACTCTGTGCATTATATGTTGGTGCTCCGGTCCCCGGTGACTGCCGCTGTGCAAGAACAATAACAATTGGAATCTCAGCAATACCGGCATAGCTTAGCCCTTCTGTCATAAGGCAGAACCCGCCTCCAGAAGTTCCGGTTGCAGCCCTCTTACCGGCACATGCAAAACCTTCTGCCATTAAAACAGCGGCAATCTCTCCTTCCGGATGGATAACCTTTATGCCGAAATCACCCGAATTTCCGGCAAGAAAGTGAAGTATCCCGGAAACAGGAGACATAGGGTAAGAAATATAGGCATCAAGTCCGGCGTAAACAAGCCCGAGTGCAGCGGCTTCATTTCCGGATAAAACTTTCTTCTCCCCAACACTTCCGGAAATATCAGGAATTTTACAGAATTCTGAGAGATAATCAAAGCCCTTCATGGCAATTTCAAGGTTTTTCTCAGTTTTTTTAGGCATCTCATCTCTTAAAAACGAAAGGCTGAATTCACGATCAAGCCCGATAGCTCTGCAAAAAGCACCAAGAAGGCATGAATTTATCATAACCGGAATTCCGCCCGAGTCTTCAACAATTTTTTTTGCCGGAATGCCTGACCCTGATACTTTCTTTATGTTGTCAGAATTAAAAATTATGGATGAATCCGGCTTAAGTCTGTTATTGTGAAGATTAACAGTATTTTTGTCAAGGGCTATCAGAATGTCCGCTTCAGATCTGAGTGAGCCTATTTTTTCCTCAGAGGCTCTGATTACTGAGAAATTATGTCCCCCTTTAATCAGTGAGGGATGATCAAAATCCATATAGACATAATATCCAAGGCGGGAGAATATCCGGGCGATTGTAAGCCCTGCACTGCTGATACCTTCACCGGCTTTACCCCCGACAATAACCGAAAAATCCAGACTCATTTATCCATGTCCCCAGTCTGGGAATGGTCCGGATATGCATAAATAACTTATGCAAAAATGAGAATTATTTTTTTTATTTTACAACCGGAGATGCATCAGTATCAAACGGATTTGTCCTTATCATAAGTGAAAACAGATACGGATAACGCTTCTGAAGGTGCGACATATAATCCAGCCACTGAAACACAAGCTTTCCATATGCCCTGTTCATATCACCGTTGAGATGGTCAAAATCCGTGGATGGCAGACATGCAAAGTCATCACGGCACTGCAGTTCCTCTTCAAGATGAAACACTGCCCTTAAAAGCTCAGTAAAATCTTCATGTTCAAGAAGAACAGGGTTTTCAAGGAGTCTTATCATAAAATCTCTTTTGCTGCTCAGATAACTCTCAAGTGAAGTTATATCCATATCAGAGATCTTTACTGTAAAATCGTGGGATTTAATATTTTTCCTTACCCTCTCAAAATCAGCTTCTGAAAAATCACTCCTGATCAGAAGTTCTTTTCTTATATCATCAATCCCCAAATCTCCGGATGACAGCTTTGACATAAGGCCGCTTCCGACTTCAGAGAAGAAAGTTCCTATGACCATGTTCAGTTTGTCCATTTTATCCTTCCTTGACCTTATTGAAAGAAGTTTATTGAGTACAACTGTTACAAGAAGAACATTCATAGGTAGAAAACCAAGTGAATTAAAAATATAATTGACGGTGTCCCCCGGGTTTTGAAGAATTATAAATTTTAAGGAATATACAGTCAGAGTAATACAGATTAGAATTACTCCGAGTTTTATCTCCCAGTCAGCTACTTTCATCATTCGTTATTGAATAAACTCACAAAAAAAACCTTCCATGAATATTAAAAAGAGCAGATAAGTTTAAAGCAGAATATATGCTATTTTAAATCATGAGCAAAAAATATATTTTTCCGGCACTACTGCTGATTATAGTATTTCTTCTTTCTGCAGGATGTTCAGATTCTTCACAGAGCAGTAATGTTGAAACGGGAACAGACCCTGCCGCAACCACAGCACCCGCTTCAGTCACTCCGGAAGGATTTTCACTAAAAACCCTGCCTACAGAAACCGTACCTGATAACCTTCAGGTGCATGCCGCAGCTGTTAAAGATCCAATATCCGGAGTGATTACAGTAACTTCAAGGGGCGGTGCAGGTCAGTATATGGTTGATTACCTGAAGGTTACAGCATATCTGTCAGATGGTAAAATCATCGAAAAACAACTAAGCGGAGATGTGAATTCGGAACTTATTCTTAAAGAAGGAACAAAGGGCGATGACAGGATATTAGTGGAGGCTTATTACGTAAACGGAGATGATTACAGAATTTATGATGAACTGGTGAAGTACAGGGAAAGATCAGATAATACATAAAAAATAAATTTTAAGACCGGAAAAATTCCGGATAAAAAAAGGGATAAATCCGGAAATATTACCTTTTAACTCTCCACCTCAAAAGAACCCCTTCATCTGCCTTTTCCATATCAATCAGTTCAAGTCTGGTAAAGTCATCTTCCATGATAAAACCGGTGCCGTCTGCAGGTGTGGGGGAGTTTTGCCCTCCGATTATTATATTGCCAACACAGGTATAGAATTCATCAACAAGATCCTCTTCAAACAATGACCATATAAGAGATCCGCCACCTTCAACCATCACCCTTTTTACGTCAATATCTGAGAGGGCCTCCATTACCCCACCAAGATCAACCCTCTCCTTTCCGGCTACAATTATATCTGCATATGGACTCAGTCTCTCAAGATTTTTATCAGAGGCCTTTTCAGAAACAGCAATTATTCTCCTGCCCGGCCCTTTATGAAGAATTTCTGCATTTTCAGGGGTCCTGCCCTCACTATCAATAACAATTCTGACTGGATTTTCTTCACACCCACGCCCGATACGTTCTTTTTTTAGTTCAGCAGATTTAACTGTCAGTGAAGGATCGTCAGCAATAACAGTCCCGATACCAACCATAATAGCATCACTTCCGGCTTTAATTTCATCAACACGCAGAAAATCGCTCTTCCCGGAAATCTTTACCTGACGTCTTTCAGTCGTAGAGAGTTTACCGTCTGCACTCATAGCAAGATTAACAAAAACAAAAGGCTTCATTTCAAATCTCTATTTGTTTTTAGGCTATCATAATGTAATTGGTTTTAATTGAGGACCACAGTTTGATAATCTAAATCGCCACCCAATATTGAATACACACATTAACTTTAAAAGAAATAATTAAAGATATAATATAAATGAGTTTTACAAAAGCAGTTTCAAAGTCCGGATTATTCAGTTCCATTGAACACAAGGACGTTGTAAAACTCTCAGTTATAGGCTGCCTGATTATCTTCTCAGTTCTTATAACAACAATATATTTTCAGTTTAATTATTCCGGAACATATGATGCAGTAATATTTTTAATTCCACAGTTATACTACATACCAATAATTCTTATTACAATATGGTACCCAAAACATGGAATATTATCATCAGTCCTGATAATTTCAGGTTTTTTACTTGCAGTAACATATTTTTACTACCAGGGCCTCAGTATAGACCCATTCATTGCCGGAATTAACACTGCATTGTTCTTCTGGGTGGGTCTTGCATCCACATATATCGCACAGGGTTCAGGACTTTTTAATTTCAGATATTTTGGATATTTTAATAATTCAAAGAACGGGATACTTATTATAGACTGGAAAAATCTGAAGATTATTGATGCAAATCCAATGATATCCAGAATTTCAGGTCTGGAACATAAAGAAATAATTGATACAGATCTTGCATTATTCCTGCATAACCTGGGACTTAACAGTTCAAAGTTAAAAAAGATCACAGATAATCCGGGAATAATCAATGAAAGAATTATAGTTAAAACCCCTGGAAAAGATGAAAAAATATTCCTTGTAACATCAGTACAGGATAATGAAGAAGGCAGCATCGAATGTACTTTCAGTGACATCACAGAGAGTGAAAGAGAAAAAAACAGGGCTATTGAAGAGAGTGAACTCTTCAGGCAGTTCGTCGATTCATCTGAGAATATCTTCTTCATGCTTGATAAAACCGGGAAAATATTTAAGATACACTGGTCAAAAGCAGATGAGAACAACATCAGGCAGGAGTCATTATCCGGCAGATATCTTTCACAAATATTTGATAACTGCAAAGATGAAGAATGTATAAAATACACTGAAAATATTATCAGTTCAGGAAATACACACTCATTTAATTCCATAATCACTGCACCGGATGGATTAAAAAAACCCTGTTCTGTTATAGCAGGACCTCTGAACGATTCATCAGGCCAGACCATAGGTATTATCGGCACTGTTGAATTCATCCGTGATTTAAACAAAGAATCATTAAAGAGTCACATTAACACAGGAATAAATCCTGAAATAAACAGGTGGAATTTTTTTGTAAACAATGCCGCACACGAACTGCGTACGCCTCTTCAGCCCATTGTTGGATACCTGAATCTTCTCCTTGATGATCCTGAGGATTCAGGACTAAATGAATACAGTACAGGTGTGCTCAGAAAATGTCTCAGCAGTGTTGAGAGAGAACGGGCAATAGTTGAGAGAATACTTGAAATGGGCATATGTGAAAATTACCCTGTAAACCTACTGAAATCTGAAATAAAACTTTATGAAATGGCTGAAAGAATCATTAAAATCGGCCATTATTCTGACGATGCAGAAATTATCAACAGAATACATGAAGATGCAGTAATCTGTGCAGACAGGGACAGAATATACCAGATATTAAACGGAATTATTTCAAATGCGGTAAAATACAATAAAAATCCAAAAGTTGTGGAGATAGGGTTCAGAAGGGACGAAAAATATAATTATATTGAAATTAACGATAACGGAAACGGAATAGCAGATGAATCACTGCCACTCATATTTGAGCCATTTTATATTGACAATCTCAACTCATTAAGCCGTGAATACGGAAGAATCGGACTTGATCTATCCATTGCAAAGAAATATATTGAACTTCACAGCGGTGAAATTCTGGTATCCTCTGAAAAAGGAAAAGGTAGTACATTCACTATAAAAATCCCTTTGAATCCTGAAATTTCCGGATAATAGAAACACACACGAATAAGTATAATATCCGCCGTCCGGATAAAATATCACACATATAATATCACTTTTCTTCAGTGGTCAATGCCTGAGATAATTTTATCATTATCCAGACAACTCATAATAAAACCATAGATTATTTCACATCCTGATCTCATGTAAAAACCGGTCAGGAAAAGCAATGGAGTTATAATGGAGTTTGTTAGCTACTTGTTCAGTTCATTTAAGAGATATGCACTGATATTTGCAGGATTTGTAATCGCTTTTCCTGTTGCAGGACTTATAGGTTCATTTGGAGGGGCAGAAGGGGGCATGTTTATGATTGACTGTAATCCTGCATGTGTAATATTCTCACTTTTCTTTTTGGTCACCGGAATTTTAATAATTTCATATGGGATAATAAAAATAGACTAAAAAAAGATTATAATATTCCGGCATCAGAAAAGGCATATTCAGCCAAAATAACGGTTGGGATTATTTTACTGATTCATTACAATTTTTCTGATGAGAGACATAACTCCGGGAGTGCTCTTTTCACCATTAATTGCACCAAACTGTGCCATTCCGGGTGGAGGTGAATTAAACATCTCATCGTCCATGCGGTCAGTGATCTCATCATATATTCTCTTATATGCCGGACAATGCGGATCAACTCCGGCAATTTTCCCGTCACAGGGCACTATTGCATTATACGGGCATCCGCCACGGCAGTACCTGATATGCCTGCATTCGCTGCATGCAGAATCAACATAATCCTTAAACTCAAACATCAGTTTCCAGGCCGCAGATTCAGAGAGATCTTCTATTGTCGGCCGGTCATATACATTGCCCATGACATATTCAGGCATGCCTACAAAACGATAGCACGGATAGATTGCACCGTCAGGCCCAACCGCAAAGGTTGTCCCCATACAGTCCGCAAATGTGCATACATTGCCCCTCCTGGTAAAAACACCACGACAAAGGTCATTGATATTCATAATCTCCATATCATCTATATGTTCAAGTGACATATCCAGGAGATATACTAAAAGTTCACCATATTCCTCAGGGGGTAATGCCCATTTATTTGGGTCACTGCCCCTTAACGAGGGAAGTGCCGGGTGAAGCTTCAGTACAAGACCGTTTTCATAGAAAAATTCAAAAATTTCTTCCTTTCTCTTTGTTGACTGGTTTGTAAAGGTGCAGATAAACCTTACATTAAGACCATTTTCAACTGCAACTTTATAACCCTCAAGTGTTTTTCTGTAATATCCCTTTCCTCTCTGAATGTCATTGATCTCTTCGGGACCGTCTATGCTTGAGCCTACAGGCACACTGTATTCTGCAAATATTTTTGCCATTTCCGGCGTCATAAGCCAGAGGTTGCTCTGTATTGCAAATTCAGGACTGAGGTGAGTGAGACCCTCTGAAAGCAGAGGGAGTGCCTCCCTGTAAAAGTCCTCGCCGGCGAGCAGTGGCTCACCACCGTGAAATGTAAAAGTTACCCGGTCATCCTTTCTGAAGTCCTTAAGCCATTCAACAATCTCCTTAACTGTCTCAATAGGCATAATGGGAGAACCTACCTCAGAACTCCAGCAGTATTCACAGTTTGCAGGACATCCCAGTGTCGGGATCAGCATAACATGAAAAGGATTTTTCATCAGAGCAGTTTTTGATTTATTTAATGAATAATTTTGTCTTCCGGGATTCCGGAAATGATAATATGACAGAAACTAAAAATAAACAAAGAACAATAAACAGAAATAATAAAAAAATATGAATGGAAAAGCGAAATTTAAACCGCTTTTAATTTATGCCTCAACCCGGATTTGAACCGGGGACAACCAGATCTTCAGTCTGGCGCTCTCCCAGGCTGAGCTATTGAGGCTTCAAACACATCTCGTGTGAGTATACAGAATAGGGCATCCCAATTAATAAATGATTTGATTTTAAACCGGAATTTTCAAATACAAAATACGGACACGCCCATAATCTGATCTAAAATATCCCCAAAAACAGCCTGAACGCGGAAAAATGCTGTATATGATCATACTGAGCCGCAGTATTATCACAGGCACGCATAGAAATTCAGATTCGGTATTTCAGATTATAAATTCACACAGACTCCTGAGAACCAACTGCCGGATATGATAACTAAAAGAACTTAACAGAAATATTGACAGAAAACCCTGATTTTATCAGGTATAATAGTAGAATAATAATCAGGAGTCTGAAATGGGCAACAATAAGAAAAAAAGAGAGAAAAAAGAGAAATTTATCAGTGCAGTCAGGCAGAGAAAAGCAGGTATCGTCCACCTGACCCACAACGATCTGGATGCCGCCGGATGTGATGCAATACACAGAAGAAAATACGGAGAGAATATATTTACAATCTGGTCGTCAGTGGGGGGTTTTACAAATAACCTGAAAAATGTCTCAGAAACTGACGGAAAAGGTGACATCCTCAGCATTTCAGATATTGGATATCAGAAGGGAATTGACAGATATGTCAGAAAAGCCGTATCAAAAGGATGGAAAATTGAATGGCGTGACCATCACAGGTGGACAGATGAGGAGATTAAGGAAACTGAAGACCTTGTCGAATATCTCCGGGTTGATACATCGGTATGCGCCACTGGAATTGTTGCAAAGGACCTTATGCCGGAAGACAAATCCTCAGCAGAGATTGCAAAGGTTGTCTGCGATTATGACCTCTGGCGCCACAATGATCCAAGATCTAAAATTCTCGGAGAGGTCTGCACAAAAAGGAAAAATCTTAATTATGTGCGTGACCGCCTTTCAGAGGGCATAATAATCGATGAAGAGATCGAGAAAATATATTCACACATAGAAAAAGAGAAGAACGAGGCAATTGAGAAAAGTATCAAAAAGATGAAGATATACAAAGGAAGATACAAAATCGCCTTCGCCCCGCTTTATGGCTATCCAAGCGAAACTGCACATGCAATCCGTGACAGGACGGGCACTGACGTTGAAGTGATAGTCTCTGAAAACGGGAGATTTTCAATAAGATCAGAACCTCCAATAAGCCACCTCATAGCAAAGGAATTTAACGGAGGGGGACACCCACCTGCTGCCGGAGGAAGTTTCGATTTTAATTTTAAAGACAAAATGATCTTCAAACTGTTAAAAAAGAGCAAATATTTCAAAATTCTGTCCAGGAAATCTGAAAATATAATTCCGGAAGATTAAGGAACTGCAACTAAGGAATTAATTCCCCAAAATAAAAATAATCATAATTCCAATTCAGAAACTTCAGATATTTTTTTCCAGTAATCATAACCGTCCGGTCTTTCAAAACCTCCGGAGATGACATTTTCAGGGTCAAAATAATCCATCAATCCATTAAAATCACTTTTTACACCATCAACCACTGTCAATGAATTCACTTCATATTCAGCCATAATTTCTTTTAAAACCGGAATTTTATTCGGATAGACTGCAATATCCTGCCTGTACTCCAGTATAGAAGATAAAACTGAAGCATTGCCGGATGGTGAAAAAAAGAAAGTTCTGTACTTTGATAATTCTTCGAGTTCAACAGGACTGAACCTGTCAGATATAATAATATGGCCCATGACCCCGGCGTCTCTTTGATCCCTCATTAACTTTGAATAAATTCCACACAAAGATGAGATAAATTCCTCATAATCACCATAATAAACATCTTCAATACCAAGGGACGATGGAGATGGCAGCGCGACAGATGCCCTCTTTCTTATCTTTGCAACCCTACCGGCATCATAGATCAGATCCTCCCTTAACAGACCGGGTTCACATCTCAAAAATCCATCTTTAAGCCCGTCTATAGACTCTTTAATTCTTGTTCTGTAATAAATTCCACCTGTGCACGGACTGCCAATATTTTTCTGGGATTTAAGAAGAGTTTCAGTCTTATATGTTGTCAAATCACAGGATACCCTGCGCTGCACTGAAACCCATTCTGAGAGTTCCTGTATATCCGGATTTTTAATATCCTCCGCACCAAACGATTTTGTTTTCAGGGTCACTTTTTTTTTCATCTGATATTTATGTATTTATAACATCAAAAGCTAAAAAAATAGGCATGAGTGATACACCGGTTCTTGTGACATGTGGACTTCCGTACACAAACGGCCCATGCCACATAGGACATTTGCGCACATATGTGCCTGCGGATTTTTATGTCAGGTTTCTGCGCCACTGCGGAGATGAAGTTGTCTTTGTCTGCGGTTCAGACAACCACGGAACTCCTATTGTAATCAGTGCCGAGGCAGAAGGGATAACCCCGCGTGAAATGTCTGAGAGATATCACAGGCATTTCGATGATACCTTTAAAAAAATGCTCATTGATTTTGACAGATTCGGAATGACTGATGACCCAAAAAATCATATGAGAACAAAAGAAATCGTTGAAAATCTCATAAAAAACAATCATATCTATAAAAAGATAATAAGCCAGAGCTACTGCCCGGAATGTGATATGTTCCTGCCGGACAGATATGTAGAAGGAATCTGCCCGTTCTGTGGTGAGAAAGCAAGAGGCGATGAGTGCGATCAGGGCTGCGGCAAACACCTTGAACCCGGCGAGATCAAAGATCCGGTGTGCAAAATATGCGGAGGAAAAGCGGAACTGCGCGATCAGGAACATTTCTTCTTTAAACTCTCTGATTTCAGTGAAATGTTTGAAGACTATCTTACAGATCTCAAAGGCACATCAAATGCCAGAAACTATGCATCCGGGTGGATCAAGGAAGGACTTCATGACTGGTGTATCACCAGAACACTGAAATGGGGTGTAAAATTCCCTGAACATGATGACCTTGTGGTTTACGTCTGGGTAGATGCCCCGATAGGTTACATGGCCTTTACAGAGGAGTGGGCAGAAAAGAACGGAGGGGACTGGGAGCAGTTCTGGAAAGGAGATGCACCGGTTACTCATTTCATCGGGCAGGACATCATATACCACCACTGCGTATTCTGGCCGGCCCTTCTGGAAGGCGCCGGATATTCAAAACCGGATGCTGTAGTGGCAAGCGGTATGGTGAAAATTGATGATAAAACATTTTCCAAAAGCCGCGGATATGTCGTCTGGACAAATGACGATTACCTTGACATCGGTCTCTCCCCTGACTATCTGAGATATTATATACTCTCATACACAAGCCACACAAAAGAGCTTAACTTTTCATGGAAAGAATATCAGGCGCGTGTAAACAATGAACTTGTAGACACCTTCGGAAATTTCCTCTACAGGACCCTGCACTTTGCATCAAAGAAACTTGGCGGAGTTCCGGACTACAAACCTGACGAGGAAATAACCGGAAGAATTGAAGAGGCCATAGCGGAGACTGAAGCTGCAATACGCAGTTATGAATTCAAATCCGCTGTAGATTCAACAATGGCACTGGCTTCATACGGCAATATCTACATCCAGAATAACGCCCCCTGGAAACTTATTAAGGATGACAGGGAGAAAGCCGAAAAGGTCGTCAGAAACTGTCTGCAGATTGCTAAAGGCCTTGTAATTCTATTTGACGCATTAATTCCGGAGAAAGCACAGGAAGCCTGGGAGATGCTGGGATTTACAGCTCCGCTTAAGGAACAGAACTTCTCTGAGGCAATAACCGGATTTGAAACAAAAAAACTTCCAAAGCCGGCAATACTCTTTGAAAAAATAGAAGATGAAAATGTAGAGGAATATGAAAAAACCCTGAAAGTCAGAATCGAAGAAGCAGTAAGAAAGGAAAACAAACAGGATAAGGAAGATAACATGATAACAATTGACGAATTTGCAAAAGTTGAACTTAAGGTAGCAAAAATTTACGAAGCTGAACAGATCGAAGGGTCAAAGAAACTTCTTAAGATACAGGTTGATCTCGGAGATGAGAAAAGACAGATAGTCTCCGGAATAGCACAGTTTTACACTCCGGAAGAACTGATTGGAAAAAGCGTGGTAGTAGTGACAAATCTTAAGCCTGCAAAACTCTTTGGTGTAGAATCAAACGGTATGATCCTTGCGGCAGGAGACGATGCATCACTCCTGACATCATTAAGGAATGTTGAAGCCGGAACAAAGGTATTATAATTCAATACCGGCAGATAAAAAATAAAAAAACACTTTTTTCAGGAATTCAGCAACAATATCATCCTATTTCAGAAATACTCCGGTTATTGGTTTAAAACAAATTACGATAATAGCCGGCAGAATGAATAATAAAAAAACTCAGAAAAATTAAAGAATAAGCGGACCTGGAGGGATTCGAACCCCCGACATCCGGGTTAGAAGCCCGGCGCTATATCCTGGCTAAGCCACAGATCCATGCAGTCATCTTCTGCTCTATTAGATTGGTATTTGTACCATATAAATGCTCTTTTTTTACTTTGAAAAAATAAATTGAAGTTATCCGGCATGGTAAACCGAAGATTCATATAAACAGACAGATGTTGGCTTTGCCCATTCACGACCCTCAACCCTCTTTGCAAGCGCCATATCAATATATTTAAGCTTAATACGGGCAGACATCCTCTCCCTTTCTTCACAAAAGAAAGGATTGATGCATTCAGTCATTCTTTTCATAGTGATATTAATCGACTGAACCTCAGCTATTATCCCCCTGTCACCTGTGCAGAGATCATCAAGATCTATATTTGTTATAAATATATGATCTCCCGGGAGAACATCAGTCAGCGTAATAATATTGTGAGCGCTGTATAACTCAAGAGTCCTTGGTTTACCTTTCTTCAACTCAGTAATAATATTAGGAGAAATTCCTGTTAATGCTGAAATAATCATCTGAATCACCCGTACATCGGAAGGTGCTCTTTCTTGGGACCCCTTGAATCCTCACTGTCGCGCACCTGTTCTGCCATCTTCTGCATTGAAGCCTCAATCTCCTCTGCCTGTTCTAAGAGAGGATTGACATCAACACCAAAACCATAAATCTCATTCATAACACTTAAAACTGATACTGAAGATCTGGGATCAGGAGTATTTACAGTCTCACCTAAAAGCCCAACAGCCGGAATATTTCTGACTTTACATTCAGTCAGAATACTTCCGGGAATTCCGGAGATGCTGCCCATAGGCAGAATTTCTGCTTTATCCCTGATATCATCAAGGACCCCGGCTTCAGTGGCAACACCAAATACTCTCTTTTCCGGCATGTTGGTGATAAGTCCTGCAATTACAACTACTTCCTTTAAATCATACTCCATAAGCCATTCAATAATCGAATTTGAAATCTCATAGCATATTGAAGGATGGATCGGAATATCGGCAACAAATGCAATAATGTCATCCTTCTCATAAATTCTTACAGGGGCATTGATGACTCCCTCAATCATCATGGTAATAGGAGGGAAATATTTGCTTGTCACGCTGCCAATGTAACTGAATTCTGCATTATCCACAAGATACTGAACAGAGATACTGCCCACCAGTCCACTCCCCGGAAAACCGATTATACACTTAATGCCCCGGCCTGAGGGAGGTTTTGAGAGAATAGTTATATCTTCCAATAAAAACACCTCATATCTGATTACTCAATAACTACCATTATACTGGCTTAAATTATAGTATTATCGGTCAAAATTTCTAAAAAATCCCATAAGAAAAATTAAAACAACTGCCCTGTTATGGCTAAGTCTGATGAATTTAATTCAAAAAATCTGATTAACTTTAACGACAGATAGTTATGTATGCAGGAATATCCGATTAAAAGAGGTTTTAAAGAAGGCTTAAAAGAGAGAATGTACGATGGCATTGAAGAATTTTTTGGGGTAAAACCTGAAGATAATGGCGGCGTTCTCACAATCAGCACCGGTGCATTCAAAAAGATGACTGCACAACTGGGAGAAAAAGAAAAGACACTTGTTGTGGATACAGAATCTGACATAACACTTTACGACAGTCTTCCAGAAGAGGAAGCAGACAAAATAGTCCTTGAGACTTCAAG
>Ga0272443_10001599_pt1 | contig 32140 bp, 30 predicted proteins | sample SSMAcet12_FD_193581 | JGI IMG/M metagenome (GOLD analysis project Ga0272443, IMG submission 193581) | Marine sediment archaeal communities from Little Sippewissett salt marsh, Falmouth, MA, United States - SSM-Acet-12 | ecosystem: Environmental > Aquatic > Marine > Wetlands > Sediment ... | reverse complement strand
CGCCATTGAAGCGGATGACATGAGTCGCATCAGAACCTGTGACAATCGTGCTCTCGGCGCCTGCGCCAATCATCGTGATGGGTATGTCCACGCTGACAGCCCGGCTCAGCTCATAGGTCCCCAGGCTGAGATAAATTGTCGAGCCGGCGGGCACATCCGCCAGGGCTTCCTCGAGGCTGCTGTAGCCGCCTCCACCTTGCGGTGTGAGGTTCAGCGTGATGGGCGCACGTTCGGTTGGTGTGGGTTCAGTCACAACAGCCGTATTTTCAACCATCGCTGGTACCGGCGATGCGTCAAGCACCTGTCTGCCGCGCGCAAGATAAAAAACAACAATTGCTGCCAGGACAACGACTGCCCCGACGGCAAGAATGAGTACATTCTTTTTACCGGCTTTTGGTTCTTGCGGGGGTCTTGATTCCGGCTGCCCTTGCAGCTTTCCACACACCGGGCAGTAGCGGTCACTGTCTTGCAGTTCTGATCCACAATGGGTGCAGTACATCCATCCCTCTCCTTGAAAGCGTGATGCGTACGGGAGTTTCGTTGAGAACCTGGGCCAAGTATAGGTCATCCTGCCGGCATGGCAACCTGTAACAAACGGTGAACGAAAAGGCAGTCCTTTGATCACAAGAACTGCCTTCGTTACCGGTGATAACCTCTCCCGGGAACAGTTCACCCGGGAGAGGTTGACCGGTTTCCATTCTTGGATCGCCTGCACTCAAACCAGGTTGCCGTCGGGAGTCGCGGGACTTGATGCAGCGCGTTTATCCGAAGATTTCCTTGCCCTTCCCTGCAGAGCCGAGAACATTCTCGTTCTTGGCGATAATCATCTGCGTCAACTCTTCACGCGCCGGTCCCAGGTACTTGCGGGGATCGAAGACCTCTGGATGTTCTTTCAGTGTCTTCCGGATCAGCGCCGTCATAGCCAGACGCCCGTCGGAGTCAATGTTAATCTTGCAGACAGCCAGCTTGGAAGCCTTGCGGAGTTGTTCTTCGGGGATGCCGATGGCATCCTTCAGGGCTCCCCCGTAGTTGTTAATCATGTCGACGTACTTCGGCACCACGGAGGACGATCCGTGCAGGACAATCGGGAATCCCGGAATGCGCTTCTCGATTTCCTCGAGGATGTCAAAGCGTAGCGGCGGCGGCACAAGCACGCCTTCTTCGTTGCGTGTACACTGCTCCGGTTTGAATTTATTGGCACCATGCGAGGTGCCGATGGAAATGGCCAGGGAATCCACACCGGTCTTTCCGACGAAATCCTCAACCTCTTCCGGCCGTGTGTAGGTGGATTGTTCCGCGACCACGTCATCCTCGATGCCGGCAAGCACACCAAGTTCGCCCTCGACTGTCACGTCAAACTGGTGCGCATATTCGACGACCTTCTTTGTGACCTCGACGTTATCCTCGTAGGAGAGATGTGAGCCGTCAATCATCACCGAGGAGAAGCCGGAGTCAACGCATGACTTGCACAACTCGAAGGAATCTCCATGGTCAAGATGAAGCGCAAATTTGAGGTGAGGGTTCACCGTGCGCAGCATTTCAACCGCACCCTGGGCCATGTACATCAACAGGACCTGATTAGCGTAATTGCGTGCGCCGCTGGACACCTGGAGAATAAACGGTGAATCCGATTCGCCACAAGCCATCACGATGGCCTGCAACTGCTCCATGTTGTTGAAGTTATATGCCGGAATGGCATACTTCCCCTCCATGGCTTTCTCAAACATCTTCCTGGTATTGACCAGACCTAATTCCTTGTAACTTGTTGCCATCAGAAAACCTCCTGTTCGGGCAGGTCATTGTGTGAACATCATGCGGTTGTATTCTAACAGCATCCTGCCTATCCGCGTAAGGACCACAGCCATCCTGCCGGTTTAGATCTCCTTGCATGTCGCTTGTAGAGTGACCCTATATCTGAACCATCACAGCGATCAACCCGCCGACTCCTATCCACCGTACACAATATGGAGGAGATCCAGGTTCATCTGCGGAATAAACCCAAGTACTCCTGCATTCCCATCTTGATCAACAACCGTGAAGATGAGGTTTGCCTCAGGTGAAAAGCAATCCAGCACAAGGAGGAGTTTGCTAAGCGATAAGGTCATCGCGATAGGGTCAGTGGGACCATCCCATTGCGCCCGCACATTTGGCCCAATTCTGTCAACGACAAAGAAAAAGGAGACATTCTGTCATTCCCGTGAATAATCCCAGAGCCTGGATTGCACCGGGCAGCAGTACCATCCTGCTCCCTTGCGAGCAGACGACAGCCGCTACCCTATCCGGTCGTACTGGATTTCGCTGAAGCGCATCAAACGGTCCCAGCGATGTGTAGCGGTGATTTCACGCACGGTGCCCGTACTCGCACGCATCACCAGGCTGTGTGTGCGCGCACCATCCCCATAGTACTTCACCCCCTCGAGTAGTTCGCCATCGGTGACACCCGTGATTGCGAAGAAAATCTTTTCTCCGCTGACAAGGTCATCCAGGGTCAGCACTCGCTCGACGTCGTAGCCCTGTTCCGAAGCCAGGCGTCGCTCTTCCTCGTTTCGAGGATGCAGGCGCCCCTGCATCTCCCCGCCCATACACTTCAGCGCACAGGCCGCCAGCACACCTTCTGGTGTGCCTCCGATACCCATCAGCACATCGATACCCGCTTCCGGCCATGCTGTCATGACAGCGCCGGCCACATCGCCATCCGTCATCAAGCGGATGCGTGCACCCGTTGTGCGAACTTCCCGGATGAGCTCCCGATGACGTTCCCGATCCAGCATCACCACGGTCAGGTCGTCAACATCGGCTTGCTTCCGTGCGGCAATGGCTTCAAGGTTTTCCTGGACCGATGCATTGAGGTCGATGCAGCCCTTCGCCTCCGGCCCGACCGCAATCTTATCCATATAGACGATCGGCCCCGGATTGAACATGGTGTTGCGTTCGCTGAGAGCAACCGTTGTGATGGCATTGGCGCGTCCAAGTGCAAGCAGGCGCGTACCGTCAATCGGATCCACGGCGATGTCCACTGCAGGCGGATCCCCGGTTCCCAGTTGCTCGCCGTTGTAGAGCATCGGGGCTTCATCCTTCTCCCCCTCCCCGATGACAATGACACCTTCCATTTCAATCGTGTTCAACACCAATCGCATGGCGTCGACAGCAGCCTGATCGCTATCCTCCTTTCGAGCCCGTCCCATATAACGAGCAGCAGCCAGGGCGGCCGCCTCTGTGACTCGAACCAGATCCAGCGCCAGGTTGTGGGTGGGCTTGGAATGCATTCGGTCGCCTCCTTCTCAAGAACGTAAACACCCTCTTGGATTGGCAGGATGGAGTGCTTCGAACGAGTCCTTCTCGAAACAGGGGAGGTCTTCTTCCCCTATGGCATCCACTGCATCTCCGGTGACGTTTTCCTTTCCCCCTCTGATCCTGCGAAGATTCTAGCGCTGAACGCATCGAAAGCAAAATGCCGAAAGGAACAAGTGCGCATCAAGGTCTTCACATCGCATATGTCCTGCCGCATTTTTTACGGCGAATCGGCTATACTGTCGGCAAATCGTGCCAACATTCCCGGGGTGGATCATGCAGACCTACGTGATTTCTCAAGATCCCGATGATCGAGACCATCTCAGCTACCTGTTTCAGCGTGCCGGTTTCACAGTGACCAGCCACAACTCGCCTGAACGCATGCTTGCCAATTGGGAGGAGAGACCTGGCGATCTTATGGTGATCAGCCATGTCCATGAGCAAAATCTCGATGAGGCACTCGTCGCCATTCGGGGCTTTACTGAAGCGCCGGTGATGATTCTGGTCAATCCAGCCAGTGACGAAATGGTCAGCAGCCTGTTATTCAACGGCGCCGATCTCGTACTATTCCGCCCCTTCGGCCCTAAAACGCTTACCGCCTACGCCCACAGACTCCTTCGCCGTATTGGCAGTATTCCTTCCTTCACCTTGCCGACCATTCAACTGGATGAGATCCAGCTGGACCCCTCCATGCGCACCGTCGAGCGGAAAGATCGGGCGATGCAACGATTGACTCAACTGGAGTTCCGCCTCCTGTATACCCTCATGTCCAACCGGGGGCAGGTCATCCCCATCGAGAATCTCGTCGAGCGCGTTTGGGGATATGAAGGTACAGGCAGCCGGGAGCTCGCGCGAGGGCTCATCAGCAGGCTGCGCTCCAAGATCGAGGATGATCCTCGCGATCCCCATTTCATCCACACGGTCTCAGGCGTGGGATACATGTTCCACGTTGAATCGTGACCTTTGCACCGATTTAATAGAACTCCCCGAATTTCTATACTCTTTTCATACATTTATCAAAGGATTTTTATACACATCCAACGTATGCTCACCGCGAATTAGGCAACCTGAGGAGGTTTTCCATGCCTGTAGCGTTTTGCCCGGAGTGCGAAGGCAAGATTCGCCTCAACGCATCCCCGCGTAAGGGGGACCGCGTCACCTGCCCGGTCTGTGGCGCCTATCTGGCGGTCGCCTCGATCTCACCCATCGAGCTGGATTGGGCATACGACGAGGATGATGACTTCGATTACGATGATGATTTCGACGACGATGAGGATATTGATATCGACGATTATGATTACGACGAAGACTGAGTACTCATCGTGAACAAGATTGAGCGTGCGCCATCCGGCGCACGCTTTTTAGGTCCCGCCCCGCAACATATGCTCCCACCAACGCTTAGAATTCGTCCCAGTGGCTCAGCATCGGGTGTAAATTCGGAAAGAGTACATCCGCCAGTTCGGCTCCCTCGCCCTGGCAAGCTACCCCCTCTTGACGGATGATTTCTCGCGGATCATCCGATCCAATCATGAAACGCGCCAGTGCATGACCGGCTTGCAAGGCATGAACCTCCTCGCTGTCATCCGCAACCCGTACCTGCCCTTGTCGTATCGACAGGGCAGCTTGCTCTCCGGCGCCAAGAAGATGGAAGGTACCTTCCCAGGTGGATAGATGTGACTTCTTCAGCCGATGTTCAAACTCGGGTGTCAATGTCTTCAGACAGGCATGAAGGTTCACCATCCGGACCTGCCATCCAGAATGCTTGAAGTAGCGATCTTCAATCACACATGCCCGCCTGCGCACTGCCTGCCCGAGGGGATGATCATGATGCAGGGTAAACAACTGCAGCGACGCGTGTCCCTGTTGATCCATCAGGTCTGCCAGCACAGCCAGACACGATTCCGCGTCACCGGTTGCCTCCAGACAGCGTAATGCGTGATGTTCACCGTCCGGTACCGCACGCACATATCCCTCCAAAACCCCTTTGCCATCACGCCATCCATAGACCTGCATGTCATCCGCATCCAGCATGGGATAGGTCGGGCGAACGGCGGTTCCGCTCAGCTGCCGGTGGGCCTTGTTGTAGAGCCGGTTGATGGCGTCCTGCTCATCTGGCTCCAACAACGCGTAGGAGGGAACATCCACCGCCGCTTCGATCTCGTCCGGCGCAATCCGGTAGGTGACATAATTCCACCCCCGCACATAGCCATACTTTGCATAATGCCGCCCCCGCAGCACACTCAGGTGATACCCATTTGCGGACATGGCATCAAAGGACGCACCCGCCGCTCGATGCATCAAGCCACGCTTGCGGTGCGCCTCCTTCGTCACCACGGCTCCCACGCCGGCGGTTCTCAGTCGAATCGATCCCACCCGCATGGGGTAGTCCCAGACTCCCCAGTGATGTACAAGCTCGTCCCCCTGCCAGATGAACTGCGACGTGCCCCAGTCATAATGACAGTCACCTAGATACTTCCGTGTAATTTCCTCCACATGCTCTCCACCGGCAAATGCGTCAGAGAGCAACTTCGCCACCACAGGCAGATGCTCGCTCCTGTCGGCTGGTGCGTGGTCATATTCCCCGGACTGACTGGTCATCATCACTCCTCACACCGCTGCAGGCGCCTATTCCCCGGCGCTTCATTGTAGATCGACTCCTCCGGGCACAACAACAGCATCGAAAGGGAGACCCAGGAGAAGATCAGCCGTGCCATCCGGTGCGGCCCGGGATGGATGGTCTTGATCTGCAATCCTGCACATTCGTCGAGGGCTGCGGGTTGTTCGTAAACCAATTCGGAGAAGAAGGGAAGAACAGCAGGAGGAGGTTACCGCAACGATGATCTAGAGGAGCCCGTTCCATCCCCCTGTCCGGGATTCGGATCCGCTGCTGGAGCCTGGCAGTCCTCTCGAACCATGCGACAGAGAGCCATTGCCGCTACTGCCCCGAGAAGTGGCGCTGTGAGGTAGATCCACAGGCCATCCAGACTTCCGGAGACAAGCGCGGGCGCCAGTGATCGCGCCGGGTTCATCGACGCCCCGGTCATCGTTCCCGCAAACAACGCCTCGAGTGCTACGGTCCCGCCTATGGCGCTGCCAGCCACAATGCCTTTTTCTTTTGAGCCGGTTGACACATGGATAATGACAAACATCAAAATAAATGTGAGCAGAAACTCAAACACAAATGTCCTGGCTGAAGAGAGCGCCGGCAGGGTTGCTCCCATGTTCTCGTGTGCAGGAAGCAGCCATCGCAGTGTAAGGCTTCCCGCTACCCCCCCGAGGAATTGGCTGAGCGCATAGGCTGGTACGTCCCTCCAGGGAAACCTTCCCCCGCTTGCGAAGGCAAGCGTAACAGCCGGATTAAAATGCGCGCCCGATATGTCACCAACAGCAGAAATCATGGCCATGACAACAAGGCCAAACGTTAACGCAATCCCGGCGTGTGATATCGCGCCACCTGTGATGTCGTTAATGACAATCGCGCCGGTCCCTGCAAAGACCAACGCATAGGTTCCAATGAATTCTGCAAATAACATTCGCATGACCATCCACTCTCTCTGAACCGGCACCATCAATAATCCACATCGTAACAAACCGACTTTTCGAGTGGCTTAATCTTCGTTAACAATGAGGCAGCCCGTATGTCCTTCTGCGATGTCTTGCCCCTTATTAACTTTGACTGAAATCCCTTACATGCAAGTCCAAGAGCGTTCCATCATTCATCACGAAAACAGCGCCGCGCAATGCGCGGCGCTTCTCCTACGACCATCTCCGATTGGATGTGATTAATTGGCCGGAACGACTTCTGGTCTGGGGGCATTTTCTCCCGCCAGTCGAGCGACATCCTCTCCGCTGATGACCTCCTTTTCCTGAAGCACATCCGCGATAGCATGCAGCGCTGCGATGTTGTCCCTCAGCAGCTCATCCGCCAGACATTCCGCCTCTTCCACCAACCTGCGGATCTCATGATCGATACGGGTGGTGGTCTCAGGACTTAGCTCCGGTCGCAGTTCCGAGCGCATATCCAGATAGCTGCCATTGGGGCTAGCATAGCGGACCGGACCGAGCGCTTCAGTCATGCCGAACTCCGTGACCATGCGACGAGCCATGTCGGTGACACGTTGCAGGTCGTTAGACGCGCCGGTCGATGGTTCACCAAAGATGATTTGCTCTGCCACGCGCCCGCCCAGCATCACGGCCATGCGCTGCTCCATTTCCGTCTGGCCGATAAGATACTGGTCCTCTTCCGGCATCTGCATGGTGTATCCAAGTGCACCTTTCGCTGTCGGAATTATGCTGACCTTGTGAACCGGATCGGTCCTGGTGAGCAGCTGCGCTACGAGCGCGTGTCCGCCTTCGTGGTATGCCACTTTACGCTTGACCTCGCCTTTGAGCGTGATCTTTCGCTGCAGGCCGGCTACCACACGCTCTATGGCCAGGTCGAAATCGCTCATGGTGACACCAAGCCGGTTGTTGCGAACGGCGATCAGAGCAGCTTCATTGACGATGTTGGCCAGATCTGCGCCCGAGAAACCGGGGGTGATTTTCGAGATGCGCGTCAGGTCCACATCCTTATCCAGATTCACGCTTTTGGTGTGAATGTGCAGGATTTCACGTCGTCCTGCTTCGGTCGGAAGGGTGACCTGAACCTGCCGGTCAAACCGGCCCGGGCGCAGCAGCGCAGGGTCAAGAATTTCAGGTCGGTTCGTCGCCGCCATGATGACAACACCCTGATTGGCTGCAAAACCATCCATCTCGGTAAGGAGCTGGTTAAGAGTCTGCTCCTGTTCGCTGTGGCCACCGATACTGCGAACCGAATTCCGGCTCTGGCCGATGGCGTCAATCTCGTCGATGAAGACGATGCATGGGGCGCGCTTCTTCGCCTGATCGAACATGTCCCGCACACGTGCCGCGCCGACACCAACAAACATTTCCACGAACTCGGAACCACTGATGGAGAAGAAAGGCACACCTGCTTCCCCGGCTGTAGCTTTCGCCAGGAGCGTCTTGCCCGTTCCAGGTGGACCGACCATGAGCACGCCTTTCGGAAGCTTGGCGCCGATCCTTGTGTACTCGTCGGGGTTCTTCAGGAACTCAATAATCTCCTTCAGCTCCACTTCAACCTCATCAACACCCCCGACATCCTCGAACTTGATGCCCGTTATCTCGCCCGCGATTTCCCGTGCATTGCTCTTTCCGATGGACATTGCCATCTGATTGCCCTGTCCCATCCTGCGGAACATAAAGAACCAGATGAGCGCCAGCGGGAGAAATGGAAGCACCCATCCCAGCAGGCTTGTAAAGAATCCCGTGGACGGCGCCCGGGCGGAAAAATTCACATCTGCGGCAAGCAGGTCCTGCACGAGATCGGGATCTTCCACGGCGATGGTGTTGAAGACGAGCTCCTCCTGTTGATCGAGGAGCGTGTCAAGCAGGTCGCGCTGTGCCTCAAGATCGGCCGCAGCCGTATCCTCAACGCGCAGGTCGCTCCACTGCTCCACGTCGACGCTGTAGAATATCCGCTCTTCAGTGAACGTAACGTCTGTGACGAGATTGTCCGCGATGTCCTCGCGAAACTGGCTGTAGCTCACTTCTTGCCGGTCCAGGATCATCGGTTGAAAGATCAATTCCTGGAATAGCAGGATCAATAAAAAAGCAACCAGAAAGTACGTTATCGAAAAGCGGGCTCGTTTTTCCTGTTTCTTGTTCACGACGTACTCCTTCCAAGCCCACACTCATCATGACCGAATCTGTCATTCTTCTGATGAATGCACATTATGATGGAGAATGTAACAGCGAGAGATTAACAAAGTATTGGTTTTCGGGGCAGAAAGATGAAGATCCCATTAGAAAATGGGATCCTTTTTTGACGCATGCTTTCACACATGGGTAGAACCAGAGGGCGTCAGAACTCGCTCAACGTGGTATTCGCATAGTAGGTCATCGCAGCACACATGAACTCTGCCAGACCCTCCCTGACCTGTTCATAGAAAGCCTTGAATTCTGGATGTTCCACATACATTGTCCCGAGACCCCTGTAAAGTTCTGCAGGCGCCTCGTAGAAATGCTCGATCCACGCGTGGTGCGCTGCGATTGCCTCCTGGACTTCTTGCGCTTCCGGATTGTGGTCCATCAAGGCTGCGATGCGCAGCGTGACGTCCCTCCCCTCCTCCTGCACCTGCTTCCACCCGGCATAGCTGAGTTTCTTCAGCTTGTTCTCCGTCTCATCGACCATGTCTCCATACCGCTCACGTGCTTCCCGCCTATAACGGTCAATGGTTTCCTGTGAAAAACCCTCATACAATTCCTCGTCCGATAACATGGTCTCCTCCCGGTAATACTGAATGGTTGAATCGATGGTGTCCATGAGAGTCTCCAGGCGGTCAATTTGCTGCCTGAGCAAGACACGGTGCTGCTGCAGCGCATCCACCGGATCAAAGCCGGGATCCTCCAGTAACTCCTTAATCGTCGCAAGGGGCAAATCCAGTTCGCGGAAGAACAGGATCTGCTGCAGCCGCAGGACCTCCCCCGGTCCATAGACACGGTATCCGTTTCCTTCGCGGCGCTGCGGCACAAGCAAGCCGATGTGATCATAATGATGCAGCGTGCGGACAGTGATGCCAGCCAGTTGCGCCAGTGCCTGCACTGAATACGTCTCGCCGTAATCGGTCATAGAGAGAAGATAAACCATGACGTTACGTCAGAGTCAAGGGTGGGGTTACCAGCGCATGCCACCACGCTGGATCAGAGAATGGGCTCCTCAGTCTCAGCCTCGTCAGCCCGAACCGCTCTTGCTGTGCGGATGTCCGGTAGAAGGCGGATGGTATACGCTGCTATACACACCGCAGCGTACAGCACACCATACAATCCCAGCCCGCGATACCACAACCAGGGGAGCAAGATGGCAACACCCCCCAGCAGAGCAAAATGCCCATTGCGGAACAGCAGGTAGATCAACGCGGTGCCAACGAAATTGATCGGAACGGCAAGCCAGTCCAGCACAAACATGGCGCCATAGATTGCGGAGGAGCCGTACCCGCCATGAAAACCGTAGTAGATCGGCCAGTTATGACCGAGAATCCCGCCGGCAGCAGCAAAAAAACGGGCCGGCGATTCAGGGAAGTAATAGGAAAAGAGAAAGACAGGAATGCCGACTTTGAGCATGTCCAGCAAACTGGCTGGAATCCCGTAGCGTGGTCCTAACTTGATCCGTACGCTGGTGGCGCTGATGCCGCTCATGGGCAAGATTTGATCAGAGTCCTCGAGCGGGACCGGTGCGCCATGTAAATCCGTCTCCGGCGAAGCCAATCCTGCCACAACACGGGAGAAGGAAATCGAGCCAAGGAAATAGCCCATAAGAAGCGCAGCAAACGCAATGAGGATATCCATCACACACCCTTTTCCCTCTCATCAGCATCATGCTGGATAATGCGTCCAGAGAATCCATCCACCGTGACCTCGATCCCATCCTCGATGACGCAGGCATTGGTCACTGCCACGATGGCTGGGATGCCATACTCGCGGGCGACAATCGAGCTGTGGGAGAGGATCCCGCCGGATTCCGCCACGACTGCGCCTGCACGGGCAAACAGCGGGGTCCAGCTCACATCAGAATATGGAATGACCAGCACACAGCCTTCTTCAACCTTCGAGAAATCGGCGACACCTCTCACCACGCAAACCCGTCCACGATACACACCGCGTGACGTCGGGATGCCCTCCATCATCACTGCCGTATCTTCGACAATGGGAGGCACTTGATCTCCATAAACAATGGGGGGCGGTGTGACGCTAGCATAGGCGGCATGCGCCGCCTTGCGATCCTCGACCAGCTCTCTCATCTCATCCACGTGGTCTCCTTCGCGCACGATGGAGGCAATTTCCCCTTGCTCGAGAAAGTAGATGTCTTCGCGTTCCTCAAGCCATCCGTGCCGGACAAAAAGCTCGCCCAGTCGTCTGTATGCACGGCGGAAGTCACCAAAGCCGCGTGTATAGAGATAGCTGACTTGCTCCCGATACCGACTAAACTCGATGGCGCGTTTTATGATAAAACCTTCAAGCTCAACACCGGCTGTCGATTCTTTCTCTTCAATCACCGTGGAAGCGGGTTCGGAGGCAAAGCCTTCAATCATTTCCAGGATGAGTTCGGGCATCTCTTCCCACAACGGCCGCGAGAAGTCATTTCCACTGTCGCTGAGATGTCCGAATCGAGCCATAAACACATCCAGTTCAGCTTGGAACGCTCTGGATGCAGACGTGAGATCAGCATGCCCCGCTGCGAGCGCCTTGCGATCCTCTTCGTTGAGAGCCGCGTACGCCACACCTAGTCTACGCAGCCCGGGAGCAGGATCATACTGCTCGCGCTCCTCCCATCCCTCCAGCCAGTGAATGTCTTCGTAGTCAATCTCCAGCGAGTTCAACTTGCGTTTCGCCAGACGATGATAGACCTGCATCAGGAGGGGCGTGACAATGTTGAAGTACGCTGTTCGCTGGTTCAGCTCATACAATCGCTCAACCACATCCAACACCTTTTCGGGTGAAGCACACTCGATATCCTCTGCAGATAGCTCTGCATACGCCAGCTGGATGTGCTGTAGGAAGTTCTCCAGCTTGCTCTCGAAACGGAGTTTATCAATTGCAAACGCGAGCATGCGTGGCAAATACCGCAGCACTTTCAGTGACGGCTTGAAACCGGGCGCATCCTCCCCTTCCGCCTCATATCCCATCAAACGCTCCAGTGTGTTCTCCGGAATACCTAGTTGTCTAAACACCGATCCAAGCAGCCCCATGTTGAAATACGCTCGTCCGTAGAATTGCCGCGCCAGGCAGTAAGGGTCCAGTTCGTTCGCGCCGAGGAGTTCTGTTAGCAACCAGATCCAGGCTTCATTCACAAGTGGAATGTTGACCGTCCACACAAGCGGCTTGATGATCCCGGGAATGAATTCCTTCGGGATGTGATTGGCGTAGATATCAATCGAATCCAGCGTCGTAATCTGTCTCATCTGGACCCATGTGACATCTTGTCCGTCATAGACCCACTCCAGGTCCACCGGGTAATCGCATTGTTCACCGATCGCGCGCACCGTACGTGCAATGTCATCGATCAGGGAATCCGGCAGAAGCGGTTCAGATGGCTTCTGCAGTACTTTTCCCCATTTCCATATCCAGCGGTCAGGCGTAACACCCTCCTGAACAAGATATACTCCGCTCCCCTCAACCGCTTCGAGTACGACCTCATCCAGGCCTGTGATGGGATTGCGGCTAAACGCCACACCCGACACGACAGCCGGGATCATCCTCTGAATAATGACGCCCATCTCAAGGTCACCCGCCTCCATCCCCTTCTTCGAGCGATAGGCAGCGGGCAGCTCAAGATGAGCCGAATCCCATACCGACAGGATGGCCTGCAGCACAGCATCAATCCCTTCAACATCCAGCATGGTCAGGAACTGTCCTGCAAAGGACTGTGCCTCCGCGTCCTCCGCATTTGCAGAGGAACGTACCGCGTACTGCACACCTGGCTCCAGGATGGCCTCGAGGGCGTTTACAAATTCAGGCGGGAAGTCGTTTCCTGCGGCGGCCACAATGTTTTCAAGGCGCCAGGAAACCGCGTAGCTCTCTGGAATGGGGAAACCGAACCGAAATAACCTCTGCAAGTTGCGCGCCTTCTCGCCCACATGGTGTGGGAGCTTCCGGCGCTCAATGCGAAACAGATATGGCTCTGACATAGCACCCTCAACAAGCAGTATCGATCCGGGCTGTCATGTAAGCTTCGCAGAGTGGACCATGAAAGGCTGAGACATGCTCACCCATGTATTCGATCAATGAAGACCGATGTCAATTTCCTGAAATGGTTACATCTTCATCATATCCAAGAAAATCGAATTCGTCATACTTCCATCTTCCAGGTATGCAGGTACAATGAGCCCTACTATTCCTAACAGACGACGGTTTCTCGGTAACTCGCCAATCGAAAGGAAGGGTATGGCTTCCGCTCTGCGTTTTCCACTTCTCATCAGTGACATCGACGGCACCCTTGTTCTCAACGGGACCAGACCGGATGCACATATCCTCGAAGGTGTGAAACAAGCTATCGCGAGGGGATTGCGGTTCACGCTCGCCTCCGGGCGCAATAAACTTGAGTTGCTCTGGTACATGGATGCAATCGGGCTCGATGAGCCCTATATCGCACTTGGCGGCGCATACGTCGGTGTTCCCGGGCAGGAGAAGGCCGTATATGACGAACGGCTTCCCCTGGACGCAGCACGCTTCGTATTGGAAACCGCACGGGACGCCGGGCTCGACATCGTCATCGAGTACCCCGATCGATTGATCTACGAACTCAAGACCCCTTTTATGGAAGAGATGGACCGTCTCTGGTCTCCGATCCTGCGGTTTGAACCCGGCGCATTTCAACTCGATGAATCCCCCGGGAAATTTGTCCTTATCGGTAGCGAGGAGCGCATTCAACAGGTCCGTGAAAAACTCGACGCACGGCCGGACAAACTTGAGCACAGTTGCTCCCGCTCCAACGTTCTCGATATCACCGCACGAGGGGTCCATAAAGGCCGCGCCCTTCGAGAGCTCGCCAACTACATCCGTCTCCCCCTGGATAAGATTGCCGCCATTGGCGATGGCGGCAACGACGAAAGCCTTCTTATTGCAGCAGGGCTCGCCATTGCGATGGGAGGAAGTGACCCTTCATTGCTCGGTATCGCCGACCTGGTGGCGCCAACGCTCGAGGAAGATGGGCTTCTCTGGGCATTGAACAAACTCCTCAATCTCAATAATCCCCACAATCTCTCCACAGTTTAGCAACATTCCCGTAACGTCCGTCTCGTATCCTTGTTGGCAACGAGTCGAGGAGGACATCGTATGGAAGCTATTCTGATTCCGCAAACCAATCACAGGCCGCGCCCGGCAATCCTGCCTGCCATCCCTGAACTGCAACATCCCCCCTCAAGGCACGCATTGCAGAGTCTCGCTCAGCGCCTGGCGGGCTTCAGCACCATTGCTCTTGCCGATATGGAGCGCGCCTCGCTTCAGACACGCGAGGACACCAAGTTCATGCTCGGTGAATCTACCCTGTTCAACCTGCTTGACAGGCTTGAAGATTCCTACCGCATTCTCTGCCATTGCGGATCACGGGTACAGCCATACCATACGCTGTATTTCGATACATCCGACCTCCAGATGTACCATGCACATCACCGCGGCGCCGCGGTCCGCTACAAGGTGCGCAGCCGTGAATACGTGCTATCCGGCCTGACCATGTTTGAGGTCAAACAGAAGACCCTCAAAGGGCAGACCGTAAAACACCGGCTGCAGACACCGTACATCCTGACCGATCCACGCGCGCTTCCACATGATTTCATCAACAAGGCGTATCCCGATGTCCCGGACGACCTTCGACCTGCTTTATGGAACCGCTTCTGGCGGGTGACCCTGGTCAATCTCGTCGCACCGGAACGTGTGACCCTTGATTTCGGCCTGAGCTTCCTGCAGGACGGCCTGACCTTTCCGGTGCCGGGAATCGCGATCGCCGAGGTCAAGCAACGGCAGCGCTCACGCAATACGCCGTTCTGGCGTCATCTGCATGACCTGTCAATTGGGCCCTCTCCTATCAGCAAATACTGCCTGGGTGTGACCTTCACGAGACCCTGGGTCAAGCAAAACAATTTCAAACCGCTGCACCGCAAATTGCAGCGGCTCACGCAAGGAGACCACCATGAACGAGTTCATTAACCTGCTCGCAGGATTTGGCCTGAACTTCCTATCAGCTCTCATCATCGTACGCTGGATCTACTACCGCGCCCGGCAGAGTAAGAACTTTATCTTCACCTTCCTCGCATTTAACAGCGTGATTTTCTTCGTTGTTACGTTTCTCACCAGCCTGGAAGTGAGCGTGGGCGTTGGATTTGGTCTTTTCGCCATCTTCTCCTTGCTGCGCTACCGAACGGACCCCATGCCCGCACGCGAGATGACGTATCTGTTCATCATCATCGCACTGCCGGTGATGAACTCCATTCTCATCAGCAGCGGCATGTGGGAGGAAGCCGCACTGGTCAATACCAGCATCATCATCGTTCTGTTCGCTCTCGAACAGGGCTGGGGCTTCCATTTTGAAGCGTCAAAACGAGTTCGCTATGACCGAATTGACCTCATCAAGCCTGAACACTACGCCCTCCTGCTGCATGACTTGAAGTCCCGCACCGGGCTCCCCATCACCCGGGTCGAAGTCCGCGACATCAATTTTCTGCGCGATACTGCCGATCTCAAGGTGTACTACACGCGAGAGGACTGGGTGGAGGCAAAGGAAAATGGCCTCAATCACGTGCAGCCGCCTGACATCGAACTACGTCAATCGGAGCAAGCCACGATGCCAAACGAGGAAACCACATCATGAACGCGAAACGAATAACCTTTGTCAGTCTCATCCTGTCCATCGCGTTATCTTCCTGCCTCTCCGGGAGTGTCTCTGCCCTTGACGAGGAGATGGCGATCGACACAGCCACGTCCGGATCAGGAACCGAGTCGGGCATCGGCAGTCTGGATGATCCAGGCCACTCGCCGGACGCCGACCCGGACTACGAAACGGTATTTCCCCAGGATGCCGTGAATCGGCTTGATATTGTCATCAGTCCCGAAAACTGGGAGGCGATGCAGGCCAATATGACCGAATTGTATGGCGAGCCGGGCACAGGGAACCGCATGCCTGGTGGACAACAGCGGCCGGGAGATCGCGAGTTCGTTCCCGATGGCGATCGCCCCGAGCTGCCCGCGCAACCTCCTTCCGAGGACAATGTCCTTGAAGGCGGACAGCCAGCACTTCCCGGGCAATCCCAACCCGAAAACCTGCCGCCGGGCGATCTAGAAGGTGAGATCCCTGATCAACGTCCCGGTGGCTTCGCTCAAATGGACAACACGGAGAATCCCATGTGGGTGGAAGCGACCATCTACTTCAATGGAGACGTATGGGAGCATGTCGGTATTCGCTTCAAAGGCAATTCCACCCTCATGTCGGCCTGGTCCAGCGGTTCAAACAAGCTTCCCTTCAAGCTGGATTTCGACCAGTACGAAGATGAGTATCCGGAAATCGAAAATCAGCGCTTCTACGGTTTCCGGCAGCTTAGCCTGGCGAACAATACACGCGATGCCTCATTCCTGCGTGAAGTGACCGCCGGAGAGGTTTTCTCCAATGCCGGGCTGCTGATTTCAGCCAGTGCGCTCTACGAAGTCTATCTGGATACCGGCGATGGTCCGGAATATCTCGGGCTGTATGCCATGGTGGAGGTCGTGGAAGATACCGTCATCGAAACCGCGTACGGCGATGATGACGGGAATATCTACGAAGCGGATGGTGTTGCTGCGAGTTTTGCTTCGGGAACACAGGGGCAGATTGAAACCAGCTTCGAAAAAGAGAACAACGAGGACGAAGCCGACTGGGGTGATTTGCATGAACTGTACGAGGTGCTTCACGCTCCACTGCGTACAGGCGATCCGGCTGCATGGCGGGAAGCACTCGAAGCGGTGTTCAATGTTGACTCCTTCCTGAACTGGCTCGCCGTCACCACACTCACACAGGATTGGGATACATATGGAAATATGACCCATAACTTCTACCTGTATCACAATCCGGAAACCGATCTCATCGAGTGGATTGCCTGGGACAAGAATGAGGCGTTCGGTTCGGAAGGCATGGGACGCGCATTATCGTTGAGCCTTGAAGACGTCTCCAACGAGTGGCCGCTGATCCGCTACCTGATGGATGATCCCGTGTATGCGGAACGTTACCGCACGTTTCTTGAACAAGCCGCGAATGGCGCCTTTAATCCCGAGGTGATCGAAGCGTGGTATACACAAATGGCGGAAATCGTCGCGCCGTATGCGGAGCGGGAAGTGGGCTCCGCCGCATTCCAGCGAGCCGTCCAGGCACTCATCGACCAGGCGTATGCGCGCTATGAAGCGGCAATGGACTACCTGAATCAATAACAGAGTACCGGCGGAATATCCCGAAGAAAACGCCGGAGGCGATCGCCTCCGGCGTACCTTTTATCATCTCTTGATCTGCAGGCTATTCCGGCGTCTGGTGTGGGAAGCCGATATAACGCGGTGTTCGCTGGCAGTACTCGCTGTATGCATCGCCGTACTGCTCCAGGAGATGTGCCTCCTCTGTCCTCACCATGATGTGCGCGATGACAAGATAGAGGCCCACCCAGAATAGACCTGTCCAGGATGGCCACAGGAGACTGTATCCCAGAACGACGAAGAGATAGGTGACGAGTTGCGGGTTTCGAGTGTATCGGTAAATCCCGCTTATCTGCAGCCCGTCGACATCCTGTCCTACTGTCTTTCCCCATCCAAGATGTGCCATGATGGCAAGGACGCCAATGACCCCAACGGCAATCAGGACAATCGCGAGGATAAACGCCGTGCTGCCCACCTGAATCGTGCGAACCCGGGAGTCAAGAAAGGCATACGAACTTACGCCATGCAGAAAGAACACCGCCGTTTCCAGAAACGATGACGTTCTCGTCAGCTTCCCGTTGCGATGATAATCGTCTCCAACCTTGCGGAAGATGAACCAGGAACAGAGGACGACAACCGCGCCTGTAAGAAATGCCGTTGTCAACCTCATGCTCACACTCTCCTCGTGTGGCTGCCAGGTATCCATGTGCGAACACGTATCACCCCGCACCCCCGGCTGGACGAGAATCAATCAACGGACCAGGTCAGGTCGAACATGCCCTTCGCATCGTCACCCTGCACGACGAGGGTGTACCATCCCTCCTCATCAGCAGAGATGCGCGATTCATCCGCGGCCGGCTCATCAAAACTCTCTGCCCAGAGGACATCGTCGTTTCCATCCTGCATTCGCAGTTCCAGGATGCCCTCCTCCAGATCGATGTTGTACTGCAGGACAAACGCTTCACCTGCCTCAAGATGGACGCTGTAAAGTTCTTCCCCCCGGAAACGCGCGAAGGTGGCTTCACTGTGTCCTGGAAAGGCGTTGCCCACCCAGCCAAGCTTGACTGACATGGTGCTGCATCCAGCGAGAAGAACCAGAGCAACGAGTGTCAGGGCCATGTTTCGAATGTGCTTCTTCTTCATTGGAATCCCTTTGCTGTGATGATGTGTTGGTACTGCATTCTCTATGCCCTCTACGCCATCGCGCAGGGACAGGTTGCACACCAATCCACTGTAACTGTGCGCCCATATTTGGGGAAAGGTGGTCGAGCTAATGCATTAATCCCACTGGAAGAATCGCGCGGCGATGAACGTACACACAGCCAGGATCGAAAGGAGAACACCAGCCTCCAGAAGGTAGTCACCCCACTGTCCCCCGAACCATAACCCCTTCAGCAGGCTTACAACATACGTCAAGGGTAAATACGTAGAAATCTTCTGGATGGATTCCGGCAGAATCTCGAGCGGCATTCCCGCTCCAGACAGGAATAGCATGGGGTAGAAAATCACCATGCCCACCACCTGTGCAGTGCGCGCCGTCGGGGAAACACTGGCAATCACATAGCCCACGGAGAACATCGACAGCCCTCCCAGGATAAACGCAGCTGCTACAGAAAGCACATCCCCTTCGAACCGCACGCGGTAAAGCAGCCATCCCACCAGAAGGAGCACGGCCATTCCCAGCAACGTCATGAGCATGTTGGTGAGGACATCGGCGATGATAAAGGTGATCGGTCGCAGGGCGGAGGCTTTGTAGCGGCGCAGGACACCAATTTCACGCAATCCACTCAAACTGATCGGTATGCTCAAAAAGCCGACCGTTCCAAGGATCATTCCGGTATAGCCCGGCATGGAAACATCCATCGATCCGAAGCCATCGAAATAGGGTGAGGGATCATTGCCATACATGGCTCCGAACAGCAGCACCAGCATGGGTGGAAAGCCAAGCGTGAAGAACGTGCCAATCGGTTCCCGGAGAAAGAGTTTGAATTGAATTTGAGTCAAGTTCCACAAGCCACGCATTGCATTACTCCCTGATCTCGCTACCGGTCAGCGTCAGGAACACATCTTCCAGTGTGGGTTGTTGGGTCCGCAGATCGAGAAAGTCGAGCCCTTCGTCCTCGAGTCTGGTGATGACCGCGCTCGTGAACCGCGCACCTCCCCCATACACAACCAGTCGATTGCCGCTGCGCTCCACTCGCTCCACTTGCGGGATCGCCTCAAGGCCTTCAATCACGGCGCCTTCGGGCAGCGTGAAAATGAGCCGCTTCTCCATCCCTAGCGATTGGATGAGGGCTTCCGGTGTGTCCAGTGCGACGAGTTTGCCATGGTCGATGATCAGCACCCTGTCGCAAAGCTGCTCGGCTTCTTCCATGAAATGGGTCGTGAGAAACACCGTCACACCACGCTCCCGTATGGAGCGCACAAGGTCCCACATTGCCCGTCTCGCCTGCGGGTCCAAGCCGGTCGTCAGCTCGTCAAAAAAGACAATTCGGGGCTGGTTAATCAAAGAGAGGGCAATGAATAAGCGCTGCTTCTGCCCGCCAGAGAGTTTACCGAAGGCTGCCTTCTTCTTCTCATCCAATCCCAGGGTTTCCAGCAGCCGGTCAGCATTCGCCGGAGTTTCGTACATCGAGGCGAACAAGTCCATGGCTTCGCCCACACGAATCCTTGAGGGCAACGCTGCTTCCTGCAATTGGATGCCAATTTGCTTCACAACCTCGTAGCGATCTACGACCGGATGCAATCCATGAAGAAGAACCGTGCCTGAATCGGCTTTTCTCAGACCTTCGATGCATTCAATCGTTGTGGTTTTTCCAGCGCCATTCGGCCCAACCATCCCGAAAATCTCACCTTCCCGGACATGGAAGGATAGATCATCCACTGCGACAAGCTTCCCGTATTGTTTCCTCAGGTTTTCAACCTGAATGATGGGATCGTGCATGCAACACCTCCAAGCCAGGCTTGAGGACGCAATCCAGTATTACTTTACAACAAGATTACACAGCAATCCAGAAACGATTCCCCTTATTAACCTGACTTAAGGCTCCCGTACACAGCGATAGCTGTGACGCGGATTGCCGGAGGTCTTATGGGTGGAATTAACCCAGCCATTGTAAGAAACAAACACAGCCAATCGTTCGTCATAGGAATCAGCTGCCCAGTAGTAGATGGCTGCGTGATCCGTAGACCACAGTGGGCTTTCCTTATCAGGGCGCTGTTCACATGTTACCCGCTGCCCAACGACGCCGTCCCACGTACAGCCGGCATTCTCGCCATGATGAACCAGTGAGCGGACAATTTCATCCGCCGTCGGCATGCGCCAGATATCCTGACGCTCCTCCATCAGCGTGAGACCATCCTCCGAGAGGTAGCTGCACAGGCTGCCATCCATCATATCCTCGGCAGCAGCATAGGCAAAGTCCGATGATCCCCAAACGTATCCGGGTTTATCATCCAGACCAACGGGCTCAACATCATATAGCGCAACCGACTGCCAGGAGGGGAACCCGCCCCAGGGCTGTACGAAATTCCAGCCCGGACCTTCGGGTGCCCAGATGAGCGATACGCCATTGCCTTCAATCAGCCGGGCGCCTCGTTCACCGTCATCAACCCTCGCCAGAACAATGGGCAGATTAACAGCAGACACCGCAATCACGACAACCAGTGTCCCGCCGAGAGCAAGAAGGTACAGCAAGCGACGCCGCCACCACGGTCCGACACGAACAAAAACCTCTGGATGTCGACGCCGGTTGATGCCATCCATCACAAACAGGATTCCAACAATCGCAGCCGGTACGTAAAAAAAGAAGAGATTGGAACCGAAAAAGAACAGGGTAAACACACTCAGACCAAGGATGATCAATCCGCCGACAAGCGGCCACGTTATGCCCACGATCGTAGGAAGCAGGCATACCGCCATCGGAGCCAGATACGGCAGCCGGTTCATCCAGGATCCCCACCAGCCTTCGTGGTACATCTCAGCCGTCCCCCAGAAGGTCCACAGCAACGTAACCACGATCATCAATCCAGCCGCAATCACACCTGGAAGCCGGCGGCGTTTTGCCATCTTCGCATCCATGCAACCCTCCTCAGGATTTGGGAACCAGCAAATACACCGATCCGGCCAGCAAGACTAGCCCGATCACCCTTGTTGGCGAAAGGGGAATGGGCTCGACGCCGCCAATGCCCAGGCTGTCCACGATCGCGGAAACAACCATTTGCCCCAGGATGACGGTAGCCAGGCCTGCCGCAACGCCTGCGCGCTGCAGAGAGAAGCTGATGCCCGTGATGATGAGAATCCCCAGAAGCCCCGATACCGCCAGCATGATCACGGCGCCGCGGGAAAGCGTGAGGATGCCGGGGCCATTTCGGAGGATGACCATAAGCAGCAGGAGACCTGCTGCAATTCCCCCTATGAAGTTGGTGAGAATGCCCGTATGGATATCCCCTATGAGGCTGCCCACGCGGCTGCTGAGTGTGGACTGTGTGCCGATCGCTGCGCCAGTAAGCAAGGCACCCGCGACGCCAAGCAATAGGTCTCGATTCAAGAGTGCACCTCCGGACAGTCAGATTGCCGGAGCGGCCCTCTACTCGGTGATGATCCCCGCTTTGCTCCGGTCCTGGTCTCTACGCCAACTCAGAGTATAGACGGCAAGCGGGAGGAAGACCAGACTTACTGCGCCGGCACAGATCCGGCTGCCCGGTTCAACCGACGGTGCGTCACCGGGCGAAACCTCCTCCTCCCCGGACGCCGGTGCAAGCACGGGCTCAGGTTCTGGCGAAGCGGTTGCTGTTGGGTAGACCATCGGCGTGTAGTCGGGCAGCGCCTCATGTGCCCGGCTGACCCACATGGAGAGATATTCCAGTGGCTCCGGGCTGATCGAGTCAACCTGCAGCACAAGCATCAGCAATGGATCGGAAAGAGGTTCCGGGGCATGTTCAGTTCCATCCTCTTCCAACCAGAATTCCCGATCCCACTTCACCGACAGCATCTGAAGGTATGACACCACCTCTGCATAGGTTTCCGGCTCGAGTTCAAGCGCGCCGGAGAGCGTACCCAGCAGATCTGCAGGAGGTGCCCAGCATTCATATAGGTTCTGGTAGGAGAGCAAGAGGAGATAACCCGTCGCATCATGGACGTTGAAGGCATCCGGATCCATGGCATACGCCGTCTCAAACGCTTCGAGGGCTTCTTCGGCATACACACCACTTAACCCGTTGGAGGAGCTATACCCTTTGCGGACAAATATCGCGCCCATGGCAGCGTTCGCATATTCCAGATGGGCTTGCACCGAATCCGGCTGTTCGTCCAGGGCATTCCGCGCAGCTTCCACGCTCCGCCAGATATCAGGATCGAGCATATTCAGGCTCACATTGTCATCTTCCGTCGGTTCGAGATCCTCGAAGGAGAGCATCATTTCATTTCCATCGATCGTGACATCGCCATCCGGCAGGATGACATTCAACTCGTCGACATCATACGGGAGGGTAAACGTGACCTGGCCGGATCCAATCGTCCCCGCCCAATCCGCTCCAGTCTCGAGAATGTACTGGAATGTCGCGTATGGAAGCTCACCTGTTGGATAGCCATCATAGACGACACGGATCTCCACATCCTCTCCCGGCGGGAACTGCATCGGCCAGACCGCCCAGGCCTGCTCCTCGGAAATATCGATCCCCGTCGTTTCACTCAACTCCACAACGTGGAACGACACCGGCGTCCCCTCAACCCAGACTTGAAAGTCTTGAACCGGCACGACCTGCGCTCCCCACGGATAGTATGGAAGCCACAGAGGGAACCAGACATCAAAGGCCTCCTCTGAATCGCCTGTGTTACGCATTTGAAAGACCGCCTCGACATGTGAAATCAGCTTGCTGGCTGCATAGCTTTCGTTGCCATATAGAAAAACATCGCTGCTCTCTTCCTCTTCAATTGTGATGAGCACTTCCTCGTGGACCATCGCCACCCTTGTGGTTCCCTCTCCGTGCGTGAGTGCGGCGGACTGAAGCGCCCACGGCGGCACACCGACATCAGCACACGCCGCGATTGGCATGGCGATCGATGCAATCACAAAGCCAAGCGCCATCATGCAATGCATCCATCTCCGCAGGTCAAATCCCTTCGTACTGCATGATGGACGGATTTTCACTTTCCTGCTCATTGCAGCCCTCCCCTTATCAATACAACCCGGACCACGACTCACTATTGCAGATACTTCTGTCGGGCCAGGAGGATTGAGCCATCCACACTCTTGACAACGAGGAAGATTGGAACCATCTTCGCGTATTCCTGGCATCATCACAATCATGATTGTGCTTTATGCTCGGGAACAACCTCGTTCACTTTATCGTCTACTTTGTAACGAGAAATGGAAAGAAGGTGTGACATGAATTCCCAAAGTCGTTACGTTGTCTTCTTAACCGTTGCAACATTAATCCTGACAGCATGTGCACAGGCTTCACCTGCAGACGACCTGTTGACGGGTACAGAATGGGAGCTGGTCGCGTACAGGAAAACCAGCCCGATTGCCGGCACGACCATCACTGCCTCCTTTGAAGATGGTGAGATTCGCGGCTCAGGCGGGTGCAACTCCTATTTCGGTTCCTATTCCATTGATGGCAACGGTCTGACCATTGAGGGGCTTGCATGGACAGAGATGGCCTGCCTCAATCCTGAAGGCGTGATGCAGCAGGAGCAGGAGATCATGGGCTACTTGAGTGCGTCCGAACAATTCGAATTCGAGGACGGCCGGCTCATCATCCAGGTCGGCGGGCATGAGACGCTCACCTTTGAGCCTGTGGAATAGAACGACACGATTGAAGAAACGTGCCGCACAGCAGCGCAGAGCATTCTGCGCTGCTGAATCGCTAGCTCATGATCCAGATGACGGCGATGATGAAAGGCCAGATCAACCAGAGATAGCCGCCCGGGTCGCCGGCGCGCGGTTGTACGCCTGCGTCAAACGCGATGACCGGTATCCCGGTGAGTGCCTTCTCAAGCCGCTCATCCGATGCCGTGCGGGGATTGAACCCGAAGAAGAAACCGGCGAAACCTCCGTTAACGAGGACCTGCCGGGCAGCCTTCAAGCGAACGCTGGCGTCGGTGATCTCGCACGCTATAACCGGGACACGCCGTCCTGGAATAATCAGGTGAGAATCCGGTTTCGCACGCAAGTTGAGAAGCCAGTGCGCTTTGCCGCCAAACCCGGCCAGGCAATACACCACCCCGTCAAGGATGGCATAATTCACCGGCGTGAAACGGCGTTTGCCGGACTTCCTGCCCGTGCTCTCGATGACCATGATATAGCCGCTGAGCGGATTACCCATGAGTGGGCCGAGTCCGAGTCGGAAAGCCGGCACCATGAATAACCGGTTGATCCATTTAAACAAGGTCTGCATGTTCGTCTCCCCGCACAAAGAGGTTACGATTGAGTGGGACTCTCTCCCATGCGTGTGTTGTCGGGTTCGATGTCGGGCAGGATGGTCTCGATCTCGCGAATGGGTCGGATGAGATACCCTGCCACCCCGACCAGAATCGCTACAACCCCGCCAAGAAGAATCGTCATACCGTACCCTGCGCCTGTTCCAACACCAGCAATCTCTCCAAAAAGCGGCACAAGAGTCCCACCTGACTGCAGACCCGGTTCAAACACTTGATCTGAAAGCACGCCCGCGACGACCTGCCCGATGGGATAGCTGATGGTGGTAATCATATTCTCCACACCGAAGAAACGACCCTGCACGTCCTGGGCAATCTTGGCCTGCATGATGGCAATGTAGCAACTGTTGATAATGGGATTAAACACACTCAGAAAAAAGGCTCCCATCAGCCAGAAGGGAAGCCCCCACCCGGCGCCAAAGAAAAAGGACCCGAGCAACCCCTCCAGGATGAACGATACATTCACGCCGTGAATGCGTTTCTTCGGACCACCCCAGATCGACATCAGCAGCCCCCCCGCAAGGAACCCTGCCGAACTGACGGACCGCACAGTGCCCAGGATGACAGCATTGTCACCCGTCTTGGCGAGGATCATGGGATTCATCATGGGGTAGCTGAAGGCGGCAGCGATGTTCGAAACCGTGAACAACAGCATGATGGACAGCAGACTCTCACGGGAGAAAATATACTTGAAACCCGCCATCGTCTCCTGCCAGATCCCTGTACCGGCTTTGCCTTCCTTGCTTCGCACCGGCTGGGGGATATGCAGAAGAAGGAGAATTCCCAGGGCAAAAAAGAACGTGACCAGATCGATGAGCAAGATGCCCTGGATACTGATGAACCCGATGACCGCTCCCGCCAGGAGCGGAGCGCCAATGCCTGAAGCCGACTGGATGACCGTGCGCATGCTGTTTGCCCGCGTGTACTGCTCTTTGGGCACCATGGTCGTAATTACCGAGGCATATGCAGGGTATTGAAACGATCCAAAGATTCCACCGAAGATGCCCACTGCATACAGATGCCAGATTTGTGCGCGGTCTAAGAGAAAGAGCAGGAGAAGGACGAATGTCCCCAGCGCAGAGGCTGCGTCGGACAACGCCAGGACCAGCTTGCGGTTCCAGCGATCGACAAGTGTTCCGATAAAGGGACTGAGAATGGCGCCCGGCAGGTAGGAGGCCACCCCGACCAGCACAAGTGCTGTTGCCTTGCCTGTAAGATCCCACGCCCACAGCGTGATGGCGAAACCGGTCATGCGCGAGGCAAATATGGAGACAAATTGCCCCATCCAGAGAAGGTAGAAGGCACGCATGCCCTGCCAGGCGCCATCTCCCCTGCTTTCAGGCTGTTTTCCGGTCGTTCCCTCTTTTCCTGATTCCATACAGCATCCTTATCGCTCTGTACCGGCAGGTGTTATTCTCCCAGCCCGCAAGGCGCACGCAAGTGTGTCAATTCTATCCTTACATTTGACACAATAGTGTTCGCTCTCTATACTTAGCGCTATGTGAAACTGGCATATCGACACACGCCGCCGTCCTCACTCGAAAGGTCGTTCCGGAAGATGAAGGCACGTACGTATTATTCCACTCGGGATGTACTCATGATGGCAGCGCTTGCAGCCCTCGGTGGAGTCACGAGCACCTATATTAACATGCTCGGCGATCTCTTCCAATCCGTTCTCGGTTTTGCCGGAACCACGCAATGGGCGGCTGGCCTGCACGTCCTCTGGCTTATTCTCGCAGCGGGCCTCACCCGGAAAGCCGGGGCGGGGACAATCACAGGGATCCTTAAAGGCGCTGTCGAACTGCTGACCGGGAACACGCACGGCATCCTGATCCTGCTCGTGGATGTGGCGGCCGGCCTGCTGGTCGATCTCGGGCTGCTCCCGTTCCGCAATCGGGACAGCCTGCCCGCATACGCCCTCGCCGGCGGTCTTGGTTCAGCCTCCAATGTATTTGTCTTTCAACTCTTTGCCGCACTTCCGGCCGATTTACTCTCCTACGGCGCCATGCTGTTGATTGGTCTTGTCGCCTTTGCGTCCGGCATTTTCTTTGCCGGTGTACTTGGCTATTCGCTTCTCAACAGTCTTCGTCGTTCGGGTGTCGTCAAGGACCAGGGCGTCCAGAGTCCTGACCGGCGCATTACGCTTGGCCTTGCGGCCGCCGGGATCGTCGTCGTTGGATTACTGGGTGCGTACCTTCGGACAACCCTGCAGGGGCCCTCCGCCATCGCCATCCATGGCGCTGTCAACAATCCATACCAGTTTCCCTCTCGCGATCTCCCGCTTGACCTGGAAATACGAGAGATTGAGTCAGAAGGAATTGCCCGTCGTTACGAAGGCTTTCCGCTCCGGGCTGTCCTCACCTTCGCCGAGCCAATGGGCAATACTGACACGATTCTGATTCAAGCCTCCGATGGCTACGGATTCTTCCTCACGCTCGAGGAGTTGGAGACCAACGACGGCTTGCTCCTTGTCCCTCACAGTGATGGTGAAGACACAGCCTACGACATTGTTGGAGCGACCAGCAAGAAGGCCTGGGTCAGGAATGTCACGGAAATCGTGTTTGTCGAGCAGAGTGGCGTCCCCTTTACTGGAGCACTCGACTCTCCGTCAACCTTCTATCCTGCCGATTGGCAAGCGGAGATGGACAGCGCTGCCGTCAATCTAGCCAGCGGGCCGAAGAAACTCCAGGGCGTTCTTCTGCGAGACATTCTGTTCGCCATGCAGCCCGGATCCGCCGCACAGACCGTCACGATGATCAATCCGAACACATCCATTGACTTTTCCCTGGAGGAGATTCTCGCCGACGACGAACTGCGGGTGTTCACCTTGATTGGCCCAGAAAGCGTGTCCTTTGTCCTTGCACGTATGAACGGTGACGTCCTTCTTGAAGGCATCACCGCGGTGGACGTGAAATGAGTCTCCCCGTCAATCCGGTCATGAGATGATTAGTCTGCGCGATTTCTCATTCACCTATGATGGCTCACCGCAACCTGCCCTGTCGAAGGTCAACCTTGAGATCGCGGCAGGGGAGTTCGTTGTAATTGCCGGTCCATCCGGTTGCGGTAAAACCACTCTCGCCCTCGCGATAGCCGGTGTCCTTTGTCAGCAGTACAACTGCAAAACGGATGGGAAGATCAGCGTTCAGGGTGCAGATGTTCTTCGCGCTCCGGTATATGAAACCGCCCAGCGTGTGGGATTGGTCCAGCAAAATCCTGAACTGCAGTTCTGTACCCTGACCGTGCTGGACGAGGTAGCGTTCGGTCTCGAGAACCGCTGTGTGCCGCGAGAGATCATCGAGCAGCGCGTCATCGAGGCGCTTGAACGGGTGAATGCGCTCCACCTGCTTGGCCGCGAACTGGCATCGCTCTCAGGTGGCGAGAAACAACGCGTGGCTATCGCGTCCGTGATTGCGACACAACCCCCGGTGCTCATTTTCGATGAACCCACGTCCAACCTGGACCCTGCGGCAACCCGGACTATCTTTCGCGTGGTGGAAGGCATTCGAGAACAGGGAGAGCTGACCGTCATTGTCATCGAACACAAACTTGCCTTCCTGCGTCCCTTCTTCCCCCGCCTGATTGAACTCGAGCATGGTCGCATCGTGGCGGATGAAACCATGTCGCTGCAACCCCTGACGGCGCCGTTAACCACAGGTCGCTGCAGCCCTCAAACCACCTCGAAGGAACCAATCGTCACCGTGCAGGATCTCTGTGTCCAGATTGATGGCAGGGAGATTCTCAGTGACATCTCCCTGGAGATCCATGCCGGCGATGTGATCTCTGTGATGGGGCGCAACGGGTCGGGGAAGACCACATTTCTGCAATGTCTGATTGGCCTCGTCCGTACGAAGCGTGGGATGGTGTTCGTCGCGGGACACGATGCAAGCGAGACGCCCGTGTCCACCCTCGCCCGCGCGGCGGGGTATGTGTTCCAGAACCCGGATCATCAGCTATTCGCCAACTCGGTCTGGGAGGAAGCCACCCTTGCGCCGAAAAACTTTGGGGCTTTCGACGCAAGCACAGATAAACGCACCGTGACCCTGCTTGAGCGTGCAGGCCTGATGGAGCGAGTGGAGGATCATCCCTACCGGCTGAGTTTCGGTCAAAAACGAAGATTGAACATGGTCTCCATTCTCTCCTACCAGCCCGTTGTCTTGCTCCTGGACGAAATCCTTATTGGCCAGGACCCGGCGAACGCTCGCTTTCTTCTGGACAATCTATGCGGCGCTGCCGGAGAAGGTGCCGCAGTGCTGCTTGTCAACCATCACCCCGACCTCACGACCGAGTACGCGAATCGGATCCTGTTCCTTGAGGAAGGTCGCCTTCGCGTGGATGCGCCCATCAGTGAGGGGCTGGGGCAGCTTGCCCGACTTGGCTATCACGCATTCCTGCCATATGCCATGCATCCATCACCGCCGTCGGAGACGCAAGGATGAAGATGCATCTGCGATACATGCCCGGCGCTAGTGCTCTTCACCAACTTCACCCGTTGGTCAAATTCGGGTGGCTGCTCTTCCTCTCCGTCCTTGTATTCGCGCTGCGTAATCCTGTGGCCGCCGTCATCATCCTGGCTGCAGCGATCTCACTCTTCGCTGCAGGCAGGCTTCCTCTTCGATCCGTTGCCGGTATGCGAACAGCTCTCGCCGCGTCCCTCTTCCTTGCAGCACTGCAGATATTCTTCGTTCAGGATGGAGAACCGCTGTTCCACCTCTGGAGTCGCGCCGTGACAACCTCTGGTCTCTCGTCCGGGATCCGGATTGGCGGTCGGTTCCTTGCCATCATTCTATTAAGCTATGCGTTTGTGCTCACGACCTCGCCCAACGACCTCAGCTTCGCCATGATGCAGGCAGGCATCCCCTATCGCTATGGTTTTGCGCTCGTTACCGCGCTGCGTCTTGTTCCCATCTTCCAGCAAGAAGCCGCGACCGTCTACAAAGCCCAACTGGCGCGGGGTTTCCGGTATGACCAGCGCAACCTCAACGGGATCATCGACCTCCCGCGCCGTTTCCTGCTTCCCATGCTTGTTTCATCCCTCGGCAGAGTCGATTACCTGTCTGTATCCATGGAAAGCCGGAGTTTCGGGATGCTTCCCAAACGAACGTATCTACGCACGATCCCATTTCAACGTCGAGATGGTTTTGCTCTCGCAGCGCTGATCGCAGCGACCGTGGCAGCTCTGGCCGCTCCCTGGATCACCTCAATGCAGAGCTGAAGGAGGAATTCGTGTCATCAAACGAACGGAAGCGGTGGATTATCCCGCTCATCGTCATCATCGTCCTGATCGTTGCCCTGGCGTTCTTTGCCTTGAGCCAGTCGCACATTCTGCCCGCGGAGCTCGCCACACGAGCGTGGGCGGGCGTCCTTGCGGAGGAGGCGCAGCAACTCGGTGAATGTGCCGAATGCCACGAGCCGTCAGACCTCCATTCCTGCGACACCTGTCACGGTGATCACGGCGAGGTTGTCCTGTCATACGTCCCGTTTTCAAGCCTCCTTGCCCTTGTCGGTGATGTCCCTGAACCCGTCTATATTCCCATTCAGCAGCTCATGCCAACCTCCGGCGGACGCCAGAGTCATTACACCGTGCAGGATCTCCTCGCCGAATACGGCGTCGCAGCTTTCTCGACTGTAACGCTGGCATCCAATGACGGCGGCTTCATCACCTTGCTTGAGGACCAGCTTACGGATCGCGCCTACCTGCTTCCGTATGTTGATGGCATCCGTTTCCTGTGTGAAGATCTGCACGCTTCCACCTGGCTAAAAGGGATTACCCGCATCATCGTCGTGACAGACGATACCCCGCTTTCCATCAATGGCGAAGCCACATCCATCGGCCGCGTCCTCCTCGGCCGAACAACGTCCATCACCGTCGAGGAAACCAGCGTCATGCTGCAAAGTGATGCGGACGGCGAGATCCGCTCGGCGATGACCGCCTCGCGCGTGGAAGGGGTTCTCCTGGAAGACTTGTTTGACGGTCAACTCCCGGCACAGATTCGCGTTCTTGATGAGAGCGGCCAGGAAACCATCCTCTTGAGTGAGGAACTTACAGACCCGATACTGGCTCAATTCCATGGCGAGACCACGCTCGTTCTACCCGATCGCGCCCGGCAGCAGTGGATTACAGGCATCGTAGTTATCGAAGGAGTACAGTAGCATGCAGAAGAAAAGACGCAGCCTTGGACTCGCAGTCATCGGATTGATTCTTGTCTCCTGCAGCACCTTCCAACCCTTCGATATCATGCGAGCGGATGGCAGCACATGGACAATCGACGGGGAGGAATACCAAGCCTTCAGCGACTTCGTCGATGACGAGCGCGGCTGTCTCCCCCTGGAGCAGCTGTTCTACACAGCGGGATACAGCATCATCGACGACATGACTCTTTCCGGGGAAGGGGACACGGTCTCATTCATCTGGGAAGATGCAGCGGATACTGCGTGCGTCCTCAACAACGGACGCATCCAGGTTGGCGAGGATGTATTTGCAGTCACATCGATACTTCCCGCCAGCGATTCCGATTGGGATGGCATCACCCTCTCCATCACCGACATCACACCCTCTGCCTGCAGCGCCCTGGATCTTCCCGCACCCGCGCAGGCAACAGGCACCCCCTTCGAGTCAACAGACGTCGATTCCGTCCTGCTGCTGTTTCTCGACGGGTTTGGCTACCTCGCTTACGAGGAAGCACTTGAAGCAGGCTTGATCCCCAACCTTGCTGCGCTGCCCCGTGCAGTGCCAGCTCTCACAACCTACCCACCCATCACAACTGTCTCCACTGCGTCGCTTCTCACGGGAACGACACCTCTGCAACACGACGTCAGTCAACGCGGAATCCGGAAGACAGAAATGGAGACGATGTTCGACCTCGCATCACATGCAGGGCTCGACATCATTGCCGTGGAGGGCGAAGCGCTCGCCTTCAACCTCAGGAGCGCTGAAATGCAACTGTCCGGCGATCGCGATGGGAACGGGGGCACCGATGACAACGTGCTCGCCAACGCGCTGGGCGTGCTTGAGAACGGGATGCCAGATCTCTTCTTCGTGCATTTCCATGGGATCGACGACACCGGCCACACGTATGGCCCCGGCACCTCTCCCGTATACGAGAAGATCCAGGAAGTTGACGATGCCGTCGGTCAGATCCTGGCGGCAATTCCAGAGAACACGCTTGTGATTATCTTTGCCGATCACGGCATGCACGCCGTGGATGAGGAGGGTCGCCTGGGGAATCACGGTCACCTCATCCCCGAAGACATGCTCATTCCACTTATCTGGTTCATCAGTTGACACTTGCTTTTCGACCAGGATGGAAAGGAGGCAGCACCGCACCGCAGTCGTACGAATATATACAGAGTTTGCTCAAACGACATCTTAACCGTTGAAAGGAGGAGAATTACATGCCGACAATAAATCGACGCCTCAGCTTCCTTCTCGCCGTTTCGCTTCTT
>Ga0272443_10001598_pt1 | contig 32142 bp, 25 predicted proteins | sample SSMAcet12_FD_193581 | JGI IMG/M metagenome (GOLD analysis project Ga0272443, IMG submission 193581) | Marine sediment archaeal communities from Little Sippewissett salt marsh, Falmouth, MA, United States - SSM-Acet-12 | ecosystem: Environmental > Aquatic > Marine > Wetlands > Sediment ... | reverse complement strand
GCAGAAAATAGGTCACGTTCTCCATACTGAACAGCATCCTACTTCTGGACCTTGCCGAGAAGACGCTCATGTGGACCTGGTACCCCACACCCGCCAGTATCATGAAGGGTACGACCAGGAGCTTTATACCGACCCCGGCATCTATCCTTGCTCCCCCGGAGTGGAAACCACCGGTGGACACGGTCCCCAGGGACAGGGTAACGGAATCGAACAGGTCCATACCGGAGAGCCTGAACAGGCCCAGGGCCACCACGGTGAATACCAGGTAGATGGCGGATAGATTGAACAGAAGGTTGGACAGGTCCATCCTCAACCCGAGCCTGGAGAACATGTCCAGGTCCAGGTTCCTTTTTCCGATATCCATTATCTCGGATATGACCATGAAGGCGACCAGAAGGTAGAAGAGACCGCCGATCCACTGTATCAGCGACCTGTAGAAGAGAAGGCCCATTCCCAGGTCCTCGTATCCTTCCGGGGTCATCCCGGACAGACCGGTGGTGGTGAAACCCGCCATGGATTCGAAAAGCGCCTCGATCGGGTCCATTCCCCCGCTCAGAAGAAAGGGTATCGAGCCGATGATGACCATGTAGAGGAAGGATGCGATCAACAGCTTGTACCCCGTCCTCTTGTTCACAGGTTTATCATCCTTGAACAGGTAGGGGACAAAGGATAGGGAGGAGAGGAGAAGGGGGAGGCCGAACACCTTCATCATATCGATGGGCGGGTCGCCGTAGGCCATTCCCACAAGGCCCGAGAGCAAAAACGCTGCCATGAGGAACAGGTTCACCCTGGACACGGCCGATACGGACCTTACGAACCTCAGATGATCCCCCCTAGAAGTAATCCTTCAGGGCCTTAAGTGAAGCGCTCCTGGTGAAGGCGACTATCCTATCCCCGGCCCTAATAACGGTATCACCACGGGGTATGATGACACCGTTACCCCTGACTATCGCCCCTATCAGGATATTGCGTTTCCTGAGGATGGAGAGCTTATCTATCCTCTTCTTGACAGCTCTCGATCTCGCCTTTATCTTCAGTTCCACTACCTGGGCCTCCCCCTGGTTCAGTATCGCAAGGGATTCGAAATCCTCCTGGTGGAAGTATTTCAGTATCGTGGATAGCGTTGCGGACCTCGGGGATATCACGAGGTCCACTCCCACCTCCTCCAGGATCGATTTTAGTCCCGGCCTGTCGACCAGCGCTATGGACCTTTTAGCCCCGTACTGCCTTGCCATCAGGGAGGTGAGTATGTTGACCTCCTCCTTACGGGTGACCGCCAGGAACGCGTCCGCCTCGGACACGCCCTCCTCCGTCAGCAGTTCGCGATCGGTGGAGAGGCCCTGTATCACAAGAACACCGGGGAGCCTCTCGGACAGCTCCCTGCATATCTCCGGGTCCTCCTCGATCAGTATTATGGACATGTCCCTCTCCTCGAGCAGCTTGGAAAGGTGATAGCCTATCCTCGAACCGCCGGCTATTATGACCTTGCCTATCCTGTCCAGGTCCTCCTGCAATCTTGGTTTGCCCAGTATGTCGGAAAGCCTCTTCGAGGTCTTCTCGTTTCCGCTGAAGGGCATTATCGCAACGACCCTGTCATTAGAATCGAGCTTGAGGGACCCGGAGGGGATCAGTACCTCCTCGTTCCTGTAAACGGCAACGAGGTTCACCTCCCTCGGGAAGCCAAGTTTCCTGATCTCCTTCCCCACAACCTTCGATTCCCTGTCGACCCTGGCCTCCACCACCCTGACCATTCCCTGACCGAACAGGGGGGAATCAAGGAGGACAGGTATGGACAGGATGTTGGCCATGTGCATGGATGAGATCAGCTCTGGACAGAAGGCGATATCTATCCCGGTATCCTTCAGGTCCTCCGTCGAAACCGGTTGCGTTATATAATCATCGTTGTTGATCCTTGCAAGTGTCCTGCAGCCCCTGCTTTTTGCGATCGAGCAGGCAGCCATGTTGACCTCGTCCGAGGAGGTCACCGATATGAAGATATCCGCTGAATTGATGTATGCCTTGTTCAGGGTCCTTGGAGAGGCCGCGTTGCCGAGTATGACAAGGACATCGAGGGATTCCAGTTTCCTGGCAACCTCAGGATCGGAATCTATCACGGTGAGATTGTGTCCCTCCTCCGACAATATCTTCGCAAGGAGGTAGCCGACATCCCCACCACCTGCTATCACGACGTTCTTCATTGGACAGCCCCGTTTTATGTGGAGACGCATGAGTTCTTTTAATCTTTTCCATGATGTTATTTCGGGAACCTGCTGCAAGGATCGGGCCGGTTCGGAGATGGTGTGGTCTTTTCAGGTCCTACCGGTCCTTATGTCAACGACCACATGGTAGATCCCGGGAGCGTAGGATTTGATCCTCCTTCCCCGGACAAGGGACCCTTCCCAACCTTTGCCTTCCAGGATCTTTTTTGCCCTGCGGAAAAGGCCTTGCACACCGACCTCCACGGGTACGGTATCGTGGAGGTGGATAATGCATCCCCCGGGGTCCGCCCGATCGAGGGCGGCTTCCAGATAGTCAACGGTGCCGCCTACGTAGCCCATGACTATCCTATGGGCTAACGGTCCCGGTTCGACCTCACGGTTGTCCCCGAGTATCGGTTCCACACTTCGGGACAGTCCGTTCACCTCGATGTTCTTTTCAAGATATCCGTATGCTGCGGGGTTCTTCTCCACCGCGGTCACACGGACCCTCTCCGAGCTCCTCGCTATGGGAAGGGAGAAATAACCGATCCCGGCGAACATGTCCAGGACATGATGCGCTTTCCCGACCTCCCCGTGCCCCTCTCCATCAGTGGGGATATCCTTCAGGTAGGATGACGCCCTGATCCTCTCGTCCACGTTCCCCGGGGAGAACATGACCTTCCTTGGATCGAGATGGTAATCGATCGAGTTCTCCGTGTGGACAACCTCGAACCTTCCGTCCGCCGGGGGTATGATGACATCGGGTGTTGGGATCCGCAGTTCACCTTCCACACCGCCAGAATTCCCCAGGCAGTACCTGGCTCCCAGCACCTCCATGTAACTTCTTGCTACGGTTTCCCTGTACCCCTCCAGTTCCCCCGGCAATCTCAATACAAGGGCATCCCCCAGCATCTCCCATCCCGTGGGCAGTTTACCGATCAGAGAAGGGGGGACCCGCCCCGCGAGCAGTTGCAGCACCCTCCCGTAAGGGTCCGTACGCTCCCTGCGGACAGGCGTCCTCTGAACGGAGTCCAAAACCCGATATGCGGGCACCATCTCCCTCAGCTTCCCCTCGAATTCCGGAAGTTCCCCGTTCGGATCGATCAGTATCGGAAAGAACAGCAGTCCCTCCCACCTCCCTATGTTTCTCCCGGGATCGAAGAGGCCCCTCCTCATTATCAATGACCTGACCCGCTCACCTTCCCCGCTGGGAACCTCTACGGTGAGGGGGATGTTTTTTCCCTTTCCTTTTTGGCTCATCCGTCTTACCGGCCTCGTCGATATCGGGTAAGTGGTCATCATCATATTATAAACGTCTTGCGAGATAATGAGTGGGCAAACCTTTTCTACCTATATCCTGATTTGTCAGTAACGGTTTTTTAAGATGTGATGTCGATGGCAGGGGAAGATAATATGTCGGGCTCACGCAGGATGAGGTGTTCCGCTTCCTTCGAGAAGGCCCTTTCGTTCATGGTCCCTATAATGATCCTGGTAACCCCGCTGCTGCTTATGAGCTGGGAGGGTGCCGGGCTTACAAGGGCTGCGGGAACGGAGGAGATGGACATAACGATCACGGTCCTCTTCAGGGGCCCCACCGATTATGGAGCCGACGTTAACATTGAGGTGCACAAGCTGCTTGTTGACGGGAACCTGACATCCGCGGACGAGTTCAGGGCACTCTACCTTTCCGACCCGGAAGGGACCGCCTCGGATATCGAGGTGATCCTGCGGGAGAGGGCAAGGTCATTGATCGATTCCTCCTTCAGCGAGGATTCGATAAACGCAACCTCCGCATTCCTGCATCTTGACACCCTGGACAACGACACGTCGGAACCGGGTGACCCTGTCGTCTTCGACATCACCTTCGAAGGCAGCTCTCCCTATTCCAGATATTTCCCAGAGGATAGAATAGACGATGTGCCGGATGACAGGAAGGAGACCGTTATCACCTCGCTTCTCCTGGCCGGTTTCTCCTACACAAGGGATGTCGTCCTCAGGGCTCAGACGGGGCAGAACGTCAACTACAGGATCCCCACATCCTTCGATCCTTTCGGGGACGGGCTGGTCCAGTTGATACTGGTCAGCGGCAGGACTCCGGTCGATGGCTACTACGAGATCAACATAGACGGGGACATCGGAGGAGGGCAGGCCCCCTTTACCATCGACATGAGGGGAAGTGGGCTCGACCTTCCCGACGATGAATCGATCGATGGTACAGTCCTTGCGGACTGGTACAGGCTTGACAGGGTCGATATCAACTCCGACATCGAGGTCCTTTCCATAGATGTAGCAGAGAGGGAGGTTCTAACTGACCTGCCCGAAAGGGTCCACGCACCCGATTTCATCTCCTCGGACCTCGTAAGATACCTCAACAGGGAGGGGCTGGTCGATCAGGAGGATATATCAGGCACAACCGATGAGGTTTCATCCGAGATCGAGAGCAGGCTGGAGAGCGGTCTCGACGTGGAGGATGTAACCGTGGATACGGATTTCGACTGGAACAACGGTGGGATCGTCCTACCCTCCACTGGTGGTGAACTTATGTCAATTCTCGAGGAGGGGGTGCCACTTCTGGTATCGGCACACAACTCGGACGAAATAGAGCTCGACATACTTGACGGATACAACCTCTCCGACGTCATGGGTCTGCTCCATGGTGGTATAAGGATAGAACGGCAGTTCGAGCTGGATGATAACGGAGAGTATCAGCTGGAGATCATGCTCCCTTCGCATCTCATGTTCACGGACCAGGTGGCCACGGGTATGGTCGGCGACAGGATGGTCTACCCAATGGCAACGGGTACAAGGACCATCTCCTCCGACCTTGCTCCAGATTATTCTGACCAGAAGGTCGAGGTGATATCGGACGTCGACCTCTCCGGTTTCACCTCCCATTACATGGCCGATGCCTCCATGGAGATCTCCGTAGAAACCTTACTGATGATCGACCATGTGGACTTCGACGAGGGGGACTACCCGATAGACACAACGCTCGATTACGAGCTCGATCACCTCTCCTCCGACCTGATAAGGCTGGCGGTCAGGATGGGGCTGCTCAAGGAGGAGGACCTTTTGAAAGAGGTGAGGGAGAGACATGTGGAGATGTTCTCGGATATAGTCAAGGAGGAGGACCAGGAGGTGATGGTCTCCATTGCTGACGGTTCCCTCGAGTTCGACGATGATATCCTGAACATGACAGGAGACGATCCTCTCCTCATAGAGGTCAGAATGGGTTCAGATCTGGACCCGATGGGGGCCATATCGGGAAAGACCATTAGCTCTGATACCGGGAATCGGGTTCTCCCCGTCCATTTCGATCCGATACTGCCTGTCAGGAAGTTCGAGAGGACAATTGGGCTGGGTGAGGATGACGATTGGGACCTGAACATCAACATAACCCTGCCGACGGGATTGGGTGTGGAGGCATACCTGGGCATGGAGCAGGACCACAAATTAAGGAAGCTTGACGTGGAGATCGTTGACGGATATCCAACCCTGCATGTTCTCCGTTATGAGGGCGAGGGGGACCATATATTCATATCCATTACCGTCGGTTCTTACCTGGTCGTCAACAACGTGACCTGCTGTTTCGCCTCGTTGGTTATTTTTCCTCTTCTCTTCATCCTCCTGGTCCTTATCAAGATCGTTAAGAAGGCCCGGAAGGGAAAAAAGAAAGAGGAGAAAGGGGAGAAAGAAGGGGAGGGTGAGGATCTCCAAAGTGGTGCGAGGGAGCGGGACAACGATGGAAGCACCTGATCCCTGCCAGGACCCATCTGGACATCCCTCCAGAGCTGGAAACGTTTATATAATAAAGGGTTCATCGCCCCCACTACCCTACTAGTATAGGAGCAGAATCAACCAGCTGGAGGACCGGGATGACCACAGTCTACGACGTACCTGCCAACCTTCTCATCGAGAGGACAGCCAGTAAATTGAAGAAGATGGGAAACTGCAAACCACCCGAGTGGGCTCCCTACGTCAAGACGGCCGTCCACAAGGAGAAGGCTCCGGAGGAGAGGGATTGGTGGTACATCAGGGAGGCCGCGATACTCAGGAAGGTCTACGTTCACGGCCCCATCGGCACCATGCATCTGAGGGCGAAGTTCAGCGGCCCCGTCGACAGGGGCTCCAAACCCAACAGGACCCGGTCCGGTTCCGGATCGATAGTCAGGAAGGCCCTGACACAGCTAGAGGGGGCAGGTCTGGTCCAGACTGTCAAGGGAAAGGGAAGGGAACTGACCCCCAAGGGCAGAAGCCTCCTCGACAACACATCCCACGAGGTTCTCCAGTCCATAATCAAGGATAATCCCGAACTGGGGAAATATTGAAAGGTACCATGGAGATATGCATGATGGCGGAGGAAGATCCCGAACTGGATGCGCTCAGGGCAAGAAGAATGCAGCAGATCCAGCAGAACCAGTTCCGGGAGGAGGAGATGGAGAGGCAGAGGGAGGAGTACGAGGAGAAGAAGATGGACCTTCTCAGGCAGATACTCACCCCGGAGGCCAAGGAGAGGCTCGGCCGTGTAAGACTCGCCTTCCCGGAGGTGGCCGAGGCCGTGGAGAACCAGTTGATAATGCTCTACCAGTCCGGAAGATTACCGGGGAAGATCGACGACAAGACACTAAAGACCCTTCTTGCCCAGCTTCAGAACAGGGACAGGAAAAGGGAGATAAACATCGTAAGGAAGTAGTAAAATGTCCAGCAGAAAGCCCTTTGGCAAGAAGAAAAGGCTGATGAAGGAGACCAACAGGAACCGCAGGGTACCTGCCTGGGTGATGCAGAGGACCGCAAGGAAGTTCACCACGCATCCCAAGAGGCATCACTGGAGGAGGAGCAAACTGCAGAAGTGACCTTCGGAGGAATGATCCATGGCTGATGACGCAGAGGAAAGGATAATGGTTATACCCCTGGGAAAGGCCCTGAAGAAGGTCCCGAGAACCAGAAGGGCAAACAGGGCGATCAAGGAGATCCGATCGCATGTTGCGAGACATATGAAGATGAACGAGGACGAGATCTGGCTGGATACCCCCATCAACGAGACCGTATGGGCGAGGGGGAGGGAGAACCCCCCGAACAGGATCCGCGTGAAGGCCATCAAGTTCAAGGACCAGGACCTGGTCGAGGTCACGATCCCGGAGAACTGAGGTTACACGCGGAGTTGGACCGATGCCCGTGAGCCTTGCCGATCTGAACGGGAACCCCTATCTCGGCGTCTTCTGCAGGTTGATCGGCGGGGACCTGCTCTGTCCGCTCGATACGCCCCAGGACTTTGTTGATGCCGTGGTTGACACCCTGAAGGTCAGGCCAAAAAAGGCCACGCTCGGAAATACGAACCTCCACGGCTCGCTGATCGCCGGTAACTCCCAGTTCGCCATAATACCCTATTTCTTCGACAGGGAGGAGTTCATGAGGACCCTCTCGGAGAATGGGGAAGGTCCAGACCTCAGTGTTCTGCTCTCTGATGATCCTCATACCGCCTGGGGGAACAACCTCCTTCTCTCCGAAAAGGCGGGACTTTACAACCCGGACCTTTCCGCGTCCACGGTAAAAAAACTGCGGCGGGAGCTGGACATCGAACTTGTCGAGGGCACCATAGCTGGAATCAAGACCGTGGGCTCTGTGGCCGTTATGAACGGTTCGGGGATCGTGGTCCATCCGAAGGCCACTCCCGAGGAGATGGAAAGGATCGGGGAGCTCTTCGGTCTTAGACCCCAGATCTCGACGGCGAACTTCGGTTCACCCTATCTGGGATCTTCCATGATCGTAAACGACAGGGGGGCGATGATCGGCAATAAAAGCTCGGGGGTCGAGGTCAACAGGCTGGAGAACGCACTTGACCTGATCTGATACGTCTCGATGCAGCGGGATCATTTCCCGTACCTTCTCTGCCTCATCTGGTAGGACCTCACGGCCTTCAGGAACTCCGTGTAGGTCAAGCCGGGCCAGTAGATATCGGTAAAGTAGAGTTCGGAATAGGCCAGCTGCCATAATAGGAAATTGGATATCCGGACCTCTCCGGAGGTCCTGAGGACGAGGTCCGGATCCGGAAAATCGGCAGTGTACAGATAGGAGGAGACCAGACCCTCGTCGATGGAATCCCTGTCGAGCGTCCCGGACCTGCAGTCATCCACTATCCTCCTTATGGCCGATATCAGCTCCTCCCTTCCACCGTACGCAACCGCGAGGTTGAAGTAATAGGAATCGAACTCGCTGGTGGATTCCTCGGCCTCCCTGATGGCTTTCTGCACGGATGCGGGTAGGAGTTCGGTCTGGCCCATTACCGTTACCCTTATCCTGTTCCTTTTCACCCTGTCATCCCTTGCGATCCTCAGGAAGTTCTCCTCGAAGAGCGACATCAATGTGTTGACCTCGGCCTCGGACCTGTTGAAGTTCTCAGTGGAAAAGGCGTAGACGGTCAGTATCCGGATGTCCAGGTCAACGCACCATTCCAGAACATCCTCCAGCTTCTCCCTTCCGTGAAGATGCCCCTTCATAGCCTCCTCACCCTCCTCCTCGGCGTACCTTCTGTTGCCGTCCATAATTATGGCGACATGGTGAGGGACGGGATTCTTCATTACCATCGACTTAAGCCTCTCCTCCTTGGCCCTGATCAACCCCTTGGTAATGGACTGGGATATCTCGGATATCTGCATACCCCCGATCCCCCTTTAGAACTTCCACTTATATTAAACTGACCTCGAGGGCAATGTTATTCTACTGAATTGTTTTTATCGAAGCATGGACCCGTACCTGAAAGGCGGACAGATAATCATAGAGGACCAGAAAACCGCCTCCACACTCAGGAACAAGGGGTCCTTCGGGACGGCGGGGAATAACAAGGAGATGGTCCTTGACCTCATGGAAGGGGCCTATCTGCTTGAGAACGGTAGGCTGATCCTGAGGTCTTCCGCAAAGGGAAGGAAGATGACGTTCGGCACCCTGCTGTCACTGGCTGTGGAGGAGAAAAAGGGTTTCCTTCCGAGGTTCCTGGTTTACAGGGACCTGAGGAACCGGGGTCTCATCGTACACCATGCGGGGGGAGAGGACTTCACCGTGTATCCCCGAGGCGGAAGGCCAGGTGGGTCGGGGGCCGAATTTTGGCTGAGGGTCTTTAGGGAGGATGATCAATTCACTTATCGATCGCTCCTGATCGAGGCGAGAAGGAGAGGGGACATAAGGCTCAGACCGCTCTCTGCCGTTGTTGATTCGGATTGGGATATCACATATTATGAATTGAAGACGGAGATGGATTTCATGCCCCCCAACCTCCGGAGGGAAGCCCCCGCCATTTCGGGGGATGTCGCTTTGACAGGGATGGAGGAGGGTGGGTCAATATTGTGGGATGGGGAAAAGAAAAGACTGCATGAACTGTACATGATCGGCACTCCCCTGGGGGACTCCCTGCTCCTGTCCCGGGAGGAGGAGAGGGCCCTTACGGGGAATTCGGAGGATGTGAGGAACTCGACGCTTGTCTACAGGGACCTTGTCGGCAGGGGGTTCTACGTCCGCACGGGCTTCAAGTACGGGTCCGATTTCAGGGTGTACACCGAGGACCCGGAAAAGAGACACTCATCGATGCTTGTGCACTGCGCCTCCCCTGACGACACGACCACATGGATGGACCTTGCCCGCTCTATTAGACTATGCCATTCCGTTAACAAGAGGATGGTTTACGGCACGGTGCTCACCGGCGGCAGAAAGAAAACGGAAACCGTTGAATATCTCAACCTCGAATGGGTCAGGCTCTGATCATTCCTCCTTCTTCTCCTCCACCTGTTTTCCCACCCATTTCGTGAACATATCCGCTGCAGAGACGAAATCGGAAGGCATCATCACTATCGTGGTGCTGTTCTTCTCCGCTCCCACCTCCGTGACCATCTGCATCCTCCTCAGCTCCAGTATGGATGGGTACTCCTGTATCATGATGGCTGCTTTCTTCAGGTTCTTTGTTGCCTCGTATTCGCCGTTGGCCTTTATCACCCTGGCCCTCCTCTCCCTCTCCGCCTCCGCCTCCTTGGCCATCGCCCTCTGCATTCCCCTTGGAAGGACGACCTCCTTTGTCTCCACCGAGACGACCTTTATCCCCCACGGGTCGGACATCTCGTCTATGATTATCTTCAACCTCGTGTTAATCTTCTCCTTCCTGCTGAGCAGATCATCCAGGCTTACCTGGCCGATGATCGTCCTCAGGGTGGTCTGGGCCGCCTGTGCTATGGCGATCCTGAAATTCTCCACGTTTATTATCGCCATCTTGGGATCGAATATCTTGAAATATATTACCGCATTCACTTCCACCGGTACGTTGTCGAGCGTTATCGCATCCTGTTTGGGTACGTCGATAGTTACAACCCTGAGGTCGGTCTTAATCATCTGGTCCACCAGCGGGATCAGATAGAAGAGGCCCGGTTTCTGCACCCTCTTGAACTTCCCCAATCTAAGTATCACCGCCCTCTCGTACTCCTTGACGACCCTCAGTCCCATTAGTATCAGCAGAAGGATGGGTACCACGATAACTATCAGGACAAGGCATATTATCTCGTACACGAAAACGGGCCCCCTTGCTCTTGATCGGACTATCATTGTCGTGTATTATATAAATAGGTTTATTGTGATAAAACGAACCGGTTCAATAGAAAAGGGTCTTGAAACTTTGACCCCAACCGAACCGGTTGGTTATGATGAGGGCCCACGATTTCAAAAATTGACCGGCCGGCACCACTGAACTCTTAAAAAAAAAGGGGATGCGGACAAACCGCATCCCCTATTGATCTGGGACCTGTCCGGGTTCCGGTCAGGCGTTTCTCCTGTTCCACCAGTTCACAACCGGTTCGTAACCCCACTCGCCCCTGGTGTATTTCATGTAGACCACGTAGATAACGAGTATCACTGCCAGCAGGATCAGTAGATACCACCAGTGGAACCAGGGCTCCTTGGGCTCGACCTTGACGGTTGTGGAGAACTCGTTGTTATCCTCGTTCTGCTCAGCGACCTCTCCGTCCCCGCCGGTCTCGTCCCAGTCAAGGACCACCTTGAACTCCCTCTCATCCTTCTTGAGCTCATATGAGAAGTTGAAGTAGTAGAGTCCTCCGGGGGAGATGACGTTCTCGACCGTTTCCGTCTTGATCCCCTTCCCGTTGTCGGTGACCCTTATCGTCCAGTTCTTGGGACAGTCGACGAAACCGTCGTTGGCCACCACTATGGATATCTTGGTCCTCTCCCCCTCGTTCATGTCGTTCTCGTTGGGATCGGAGAAGATCATGTCCCTGACCGTGAGGTCCGGGCCCCTTACCATCAGGGGTTTCTCTACCCAACCGGTCAGGTTTGCCCCGTCCTTCACGGTGAGGTTGATGATGTACTCGCCCGGTATCTCGAACGTGTAGTTCACCACATTGCCGTAGAGGGTCCTGTTGACATCGTTGTATTCGAATGTCCATTTGTACTCAAGGATGGCGTCGTAGAGGCTTCCCGAGGTCCTCGAGTCGTAGGACTGGGTGCCGTTGAACTCCACCACATCCCCCTGGTTCACGTCTCCGAAGGGTACGATGACCGCCATGGGAGAGGTAACGTCCTTAACGGTCAGGGTCCTGTTCTCAAGATCGAGATCGTTGCCGGCTGCATCCACTATCTTCAGGGAGATGTTGTACACACCAGGGTCCGGGAACGCGTACGTCACCACTTCGCCGTTCATGGGGACCCCCTCATCACCGAATATCCATACGTAGTCAGCAATAACACCACTTGGTCCGCTCCCATCATTCGGGTCGTTGTCCTTGGCGCCCGTTGCGTTGAAGACCACCTTCACATCCTCGTCCACCGTATCGGTAACGTTCTCCTCCGTCCCCTCGATCCTCATCGTGTACGGGTCTGGTAGGATCGGGTCCATGCTATCGGGCAGGATCTCTATCCAGTCAATTGAGGTCAGACCGGAGCGGTCCTCGACAGTAAGTGTCACGTTGAGGTACTTCAACTGGTTCTTCGTGAACTGTATGATGACCTCTTCCGAGTCAGGAAGGTCCGCAGGGTCCTCCGGTTCTATCAACTTGGCACCCTGCAGGTTCCAAGTGTACTTCTCTATCTCACCCACGGGGTCATATGAGGATGCCCCAGAGAGAGTTATGTTCTCGTCCAAATTGACGATGTACTTCTTCTCCTCGACCTCGTAGAAATCTCCGGAGTTGACCATGTATAGTTTCGCTTCGGGTTTTTCTGACCTCTTGGCTGTGAACTCGATCGGTACGTCCTTCACCAGGATCTCATAGGCCTTGCCCGGTTCGATGACCGCCTCGTCATCCTCGTAGTTGCCCATTATCTCGTAATCGGAGGGCAGCTTGATCAGGACCTCCTCGTTCTCGAGAAGGCTCTTGATCTCCACTGTGATGTCGTCGCCATCCTCCCAATCCAGGTCCTTACTGGTGGTGTAGTTCGCCTCCATGTGGATATGGGGATTGGCCGCTTCGAACACGGACCCGTTCAGGCCGGTCGTTCTTACGGTATACTCCTTGTTCCATGTCAGGGAGATGTCATTGATCAGCAGGAAATCACCGGTGGACAGGTAGGCAGGTCCGTACTCCACCAGCTTACCCTCGATCATCGTAACATCGGCCTCCTGGGCCTCTTCCCATCCCGGGGTGTAGAAATCGTCGCTTATCTGCATCCTCGGGGTGCCGAAATCGTTGTAGGAGCCCCAGATGTCCGAGTTGGCATCCAGGGTCCAATCGGTAGTCATCACCGGCATGTCGACCCCCTTGACGGTCAGATCGACGGTGGTATGCTTTTTCTCTTGGTTCTCCACGGGTGTCATGTTGTAGATGGTGTTCTGATCGCCGTAATGGTCGTTCCCGGATCCCTCGGTGAGATCGATATCATCCATCCAAAGGGGCTCGTAGTTCTCAGCCTCGACCAGAAGTCCGAAGGTTGAATTGTAAGCCGGTATGGAGATGGCTCCGTCATCGGTCCTTGTTATCGGCACCAGGTGCTGGTTCATATCGTCCCAGAGGTGTACCTCCAGGTAGGGTACGAACGCTTTTCCGCTTTTCACCTGCCCCATTATCCTGTAGGAGCCTTCATTGGTCGTGGGCTCCTTCTCTAGGGTTATGTTCTCCCTGTAAGGTGAGTTCATACCATCCAGGAGTATGTTCATGGAATAGGTGAGGTTCCCCGGGTTCACGAAGAGCACGTGCAGGTCACCGTAGGGTGCGGATATGTTTCCGTATCCCTTGGGTGTTGTCGAGGTCTCCAGATGGGACCCCTCGTGGAAAACGTGCATCTTCACCCCTTCCATCTCTCCCACGACCCTGATCTCGAGCTTGCCCTCGTTGCTCATCTGTTCGAGTATGATCAGTGTGGGAACGTCCATGTTCAGGCTGGTCAGCTGATAGACCACCGTGGGCTCAACGGGCTCCCTGTATCCCCTTGCGTTGACGAAAACCTCGTACGTACCGGGGACGACATCAGCCTCGAACTTACCACCACCGTTGGAATAGAGATCGTATTCGGCGCCGGAATGGACGTTCACACAGTAGACCGTAGCCTCCGTCACGGGGTCCAGGTTCTGGTTCTTCACAACCACTTTCAGGGTCACCAAGCTCTCTCCAGAGGCATCTGGGACCATTCCCACCAGTGCTGCCAGCAGAAGACCGAGCACGGTGCTCAGGCCCAATATCCTTGAGTATGTCGCGTTCGACATCAATAGTTCCTCCAATGTTACGTCCATATAAACCAAGCGCTTGCTGGGTTTCGTCCCACAAATATACAAGCCATATTTATAGTTGATGGAATGTGCCTTTTTTCCCACACCTCTCATGATCCTCTGGTTGCTCCGTGTATCGCCGGGATGTGTACATCACGCAGTGCGAAGGATGTTCATGAGGGGGTCGGTTCCAGCTTCTTGGTGATCATCTCCCCGGTCTCAGTGATCATCTTCGCCAGCCTGGACACGAGCGAATCCTTCCTGGTATCGGCCACAAGCGCCTCCGCCAGTACCTCCTTGATGTTCCCCACCGGTATGACCTTGACCATATCCTCGTATTTTTCCTCGAGGATCACATCCTTCTGGTTCGCCCTGGGTATCAGCACCGTCCTTATCCCAGATTTGGCGGCCGCCTCTATCTTGGCCGTCACCCCTCCCACCGGAAGGACCTCTCCCCTGACGGAAAGGGAGCCTGTCATGGCCAGGTCCATCCTTACCGGTACCTCCTCCAGAGCGGATATAACTGCGGTTGCTATTGAGATAGAGGCCGAATCCCCCTCGACACCGTAGGTGTCAACGAACTGTATGTGCAGGTCGTATTCGGATATGTCCTTCCCGGTTATCTTCTTGATGAGGGCCGACACGTTCTGAACGCTCTCTTTTGCTATGTCGCCAAGCCTTCCGGTGGCTATCACCCTGCCCTCCTCCTTCGAGGAGGCGGGTGTGACCTCGGCCACCACCCTGGCGACTATCCCCGACATCTCAGCCATCGAGGGGTCCCCCTGCATGACGGCCAGGCCGTTGACCACCCCCACCATCTCCCCCTCGGACCTGATCGAGGCATACTCCTTCCTCTTCTTGATCGTGTGGTCGGCCACCTGCTGCTCCAGTGACCTCGAAAAGACCTTACCCTGTACCACGTCGTCACCAGTTACTATCGAATGGCCCATGTCCTTGGCAAGGTCCCCTGCCGACCTCACGAGGCCGCCCAGCTCCCTGAACCGCAGGGATAGCTCCCCCCTGACGCCTGCCCTCCTCTGTGCCTCCCTGATGATCTCGGCTATGGCGGACGAGTCGAAATGGGGTATCTTCCCGTCCTTTTCCACCTCCTGGGCTATGAACCGAACCACTTTCTTCCTGTTCTTGGGTGTGTCCTTCATGGTATTGTTAACGTATACCTCGTAGCCGTATCCCCTGATCCTGGACCTCAGGGCCGGATGCATACCGCCGTACCTCTGACCGTCGGCTCCCTCCCTGCCGTAAACCGAGTCCAGGTTGCCCGCTGCCACAAGTATGAAATCGCAGGGGACCGGTTCGGTCTTGACCATTGCTCCTGCGGACCTCTCCGACTGACCGAATATGGAGAACTTCTTCTCCTGCATGGCGGTCAGAAGCGACTGCTGCGACTCCTGCCTAAGCAGGTTGATCTCGTCTATGAACAGGACACCCTTGTGGGCCTTGTGTATGGCACCCACCTCCACCCTGTCATGCGGCGGTGTCTCGAGGCCTCCGCTCTGGAACGGATCGTGCTTCACATCCCCCAAAAGGGCACCGGCGTGGGCTCCGGTGGCGTCTATGAACTGGGGTTTCATGTCATTCTCGTTGCCAACCAGCAGCTTGGGGACCAGGTCCTCGTCCTTCTTCGACATGGATACGAAACGGAAGAAGATGTAGATGGCGACAACACCCAGCACTCCGTAGATAAGGTACATGAACTCCATGAAATAAAGGAACATGGCAAATGAGATCACGAATATGGCGCCCATCAGGAAGTACTTCATCGAGTTCTTCTTCTCCTTTTTCACCTGTGCCTGGGCTTTCTGGGCCTTCACGATGTCCCTGCCCTTTCCGGCAGGTACCACCCTTATCCTGGGCTCGTTGGCGTCCTCCTTGTTGGGATATACTATGAGGTCCTCCAGCTCCTCGGGCGGGAGGTACTCGGTCATCGAGTTGGCTATCATCGACTTGCCTGTACCCGGATCGCCGATAAGGAGCAGGTGGCGCCTCTGCTGTGCCGCCTTCTTGGCGACCTCCACGGCCTCGTCCTGCCCGATGACCTGTTTCATCATCTTCTTGGGTACACGGACGTCCCTGGTGGAGTGTATGCCCTTCTTGTGGAGCCACTTTTCGAGATGACCAATTTTCTCCATGTTCCTCGACCGTTCCGGTTCCGGCCTACTGGACCCAGGATATGATATATTATCCTTGTGTATATAAACCGGCCCCTGTAATAATACTTTGTCTTAATATTTTCGGGTGCGGTGCCGGTAAAAGGTTAAATCACCGCTGGTCCCTTTCAAAGTCATGGGCCCACAAGACCGTCCCGGAGGATGGGGCAGGCTCCCCGACGACCCGTTCCTGAGGCAGCTCTACAGGGACCCCAAAAGGGCGGCAAGGGTTCACATGGCGTTCACCATCGGGATGGCAATGTTCTGGGTCCTCCTTCTGACCGGGCTTCTTTTGTTCTTCTACTTTTTGATATTCGGGGCCCCCTGATCGGGAGTCCCTTACGGATGAGAGATGCTTTTACAGCACGGGCCCCGGATCCCCTGACCATTCCCTTGAAACCTGATCGGAGGTCCCTTACGGAAGAGAGATGCTATAGGTCCTTGATCATCGAATAGGTCAACCTCATATGCTTTTTGGGCTCTTCTGTCTCGACAGGCCCGTGGCCCGGGTACAGTCCCCTGACGTCCCAGCCAAGGGACCTTTTGACGGAATCCTTGAGCAGCTCAAGGTCACCCCCCGGCAGGTCCCACCTTCCCACACCCCCGCCTGAGAACAGCAGGTCACCGCAGAACAGATAGCCGCTGTCCTCCTCCATCAAGCTCACCGAGCCGGGGGAGTGACCGGGGGTTCTCTCCACCCTCAGATCGATGGCTCCAATTCCTATCCGGTCTCCGAGCGTATCCACACCCTCGACAGGGGCCATCCTCTCCCCGAACAGGAAAGCCCCCGTGAGCATGCTATCGCCGGAAGATACTATCTCGGCGGTCTTCCGGGAACCGTAGACAGGGCATTCGAATGCCCTCGACACCTCTGCCGCGCCCCCAACATGATCGAAATGCTCGTGTGTGAGGATCAGTCCCCGGATTTCCGACCCCGAAAGGGCACCTTTTACGGTCCCCAACAGAAGGTCCGGGTTCGATCCCGTCCCAGCATCCACGAGGAGGGAGCTGCTTCCATCGCTCAGGAGGTACATGTTGCAGTCCATCGGACCCGGTTGGAGACGTTTCACGATCACCATCGAACCGCACCTGGCCGATGGCTATGGTTTATTACTTCAAATACCATTCGCCATATATGGAATGGGCCAGCCCGGAGTTGGACGGGACCTACATTAAGCTCAGGAGCAGGGTACTGCTCGAGGTGGGCCCCTCGGAGGATGAGAAGAACAGGATTAGGGGTGCAGCCAGTTCCCTCCTGGGAGAGGCCGGCAGGGCCGCCCATGAGGTGCACGGTGCTGGAATAGAGCCCTTGCTCGTTGGCTCCGTCGCAAAGGGTACGATGACAAAGAGACCTGACATCGATGTCTTCCTGCTCTTTCCGGGGGACACTCCGGCCGAAGTGCTGAGGGAGGAAGGGCTAAAGATAGGATCGAGGGTTCTCGAGGACCCTCGAAAGAGATACACACAGCATCCCTACCTCACGGGGAGGTACCGCGGTTTCAACGCAGATATCGTGCCATGCCTGCGTATCGAAAGGGGTGAGAAGGTAAAGACCGCGGTTGACAGGACCCCGCACCACACCGAATACGTCAACTCAAGGATGGATGACCATGGGAGGGAGGAGGTTCTGTTGCTGAAATCCTTCCTCAAAGGAATTGGCGCTTACGGCGCCGAGGAGACATCTCGCGGTTTCTCAGGTTACCTTGTGGAGCTGATGGTGCTGCGATTCGGGGGTTTTCCGGGGTTCCTCTCATACCTGTCCCGGATCGATCCTGCCGAGCATCCGCCCGGAGGCTCCGAGGAGGTGAACGTCGATCACGAACCGAAAGGCAGGCTAGCCCCCGTTCTCTTTGATGAACCACCCCTTCTCATGGAAACCCCTTCGAAGGACACAAATTACAAAAAGTTGTTCAGGAACGACAGATTCATCGTCATCGACCCGGTGGACCCCAACAGGAATGTCGCCTCCCCCGTGTCCGCGCAGACCCTGGCGTATTCCTCAAAGGCCGCCTCGGAATTCCTGAGGAACCCCTCCGAGAGCTACTTCAGCCACAGGTCCAGCAGGCCGAGGAGGGCCTCACATGATGACATGCCCGTTCGGAAGGAAGGTCGGTTGGGTTTATTCCAGCTGGAGGTCCCGGATGTGGAACCTGGCGTATTCCTCGCTCAGCTGAGAAGCAACCTAAAAAAAGCCGCCGCGAACCTCGAGAGGACGGGGTTCGAGAAGCTGGGTTTCAGATACCTCGTCTCATTTTCTCCGGACTCTGAGATAGACGGGGCCTACCTCAGATGCAGGCATGTCTGGGAGCTCCCAGTGGACAACCCGACCGCTTTCATATCGCTGTTTTCGGCCCCGGAGCGGCTGCCCGGCTCATATATTCACATTGGGCCCCCTGCGGACAACCGCCACGCGGAGAACTTCAGGTCCAAGTGGGGAAAGAGGGTCTTCGAGATCGACGGCAAACTCGCAGTGGAGCTCCAGAGGGATGTGACAGATCCCGATGCGCTCTTCTCGGATGTCTGGGAGGCATCCCGACATTCCTCCTCACTCGAGGATATTCCCCTACTGTCCCTTTCCCCGGTAGACCCCCTCTACCGGACGGTGCTGCCGCTTATCACGGGGGAGTGCGATACCTGGCTCGATGGGGGTCCGGGGGAAGATTAATTACGCATTCCATTGTTACCCCAAACATCCCGACCCCCACGGACGCGACCGGGGTGGATTCCTATCGTGGAGATGGTCCAAGTGCCCCTGGAAAGGATAGATTATTGCGAGGACCTTGAGAGGTCCGTTGTGGAACTTAAACCCGTAACCGAGGAGGCGCGTAAGTGGATATTCAAGATGATATACGAGGCAGGTTCTGGGCATCCCGGTGGATCGCTTTCCTCGGTCGAGATACTCACAGCCCTGTATTACAAGGTCATGAGGCACGACCCCGGCAATCCCCACTGGCCGGACAGGGACCGGTTCGTCCTGTCGAAGGGGCACGGGGCCCCCGCTCTGTATACCCTCCTGGCCCTTACCGGCTATTTCCAGACGTGCGAGCTGAACACACTGAGGAAGCTGGGAAGCAGACTCCAGGGGCACCCGTCGATGAACAAGACCCCCGGGGTCGACATGTCAACGGGTTCCCTTGGTCAGGGCCTGTCCATCGCCATCGGCATGGCCCTCGGTCTAAGGCTTGACAGGAAGGATGCAAGGGTCTACGTTCTGATAGGGGATGGGGAGGCACAGGAGGGGCAGATATGGGAGGCAGCCATGGCGGCAGCCCATTACAAGGTCGACAACCTCTGTGCGGTGCTTGACCGGAACCAGCTGCAGATAGACGGCAGGACCGAGAACATCATGTCCATCGAGCCGATCTCCTCCAAGTTCAGGGCATTCGGATGGCACGTTATCGATGTGAACGGCCACGATTTCAAGGAGCTATTGCTGGCTTTCAAGGAGGCGGAATCAACCAAGGGGCAGCCCACCATGATAATAGCCAATACGGTGAAGGGAAGGGGTGTTTCGTTCATGGAAGGGGCCGTCAAGTTCCACGGCAAACCACCCGATGACGATGAGTTCGTTCAGGGGCTCAAGGAGCTCGGGGGGGAGTGCAAATGAGGTGGGAGTACAGGAACATGAGGCCGGGTTTCGGCGAGGCGCTCGTTGAGCTGGGTAAGAGGTACCAGCAGGTGGTGGCCCTCAACGCCGACCTCTCCGGCTCCACCCAGACATCCCCCTTTGGAAAAGCTTTCCCCGAGAGGTTCTGGAACGTCGGAGTGGCCGAGCAGAACATGATGGGCATATCCGCCGGCCTTGCCGCGACCGGCAAGATAGTGTTCGCCTCCACATTCGCTATGTTCGCTACAGGAAGGGCGTACGATCAGATAAGGCAGTCCATAGCCTATCCCAAGCTGAACGTCAAGATAGTGGCGACGCATGCCGGGATCACCGTTGGCGGGGATGGGGCCTCACATCAGATGCATGAGGACCTGGCACTGATGAGGGTGCTCCCGCACATGACAGTCATCGCTCCCGCCGATTACTACGAAACGAAGAAGGCGGTCCTGGAGGTGGCGGAGAACCCCGGACCCTGCTACATAAGGCTGGGCAGGACGAACGTCCCCATCATCTACGATGATTCATACGATTACAGGATAGGCGTTGCGGACACCCTGCATGATGGCGAGGATGTTACTATCATAGCCATGGGTCTGATGGTAAGCAAGGCGCTTGAGGCGGCAGAGGAGCTCAAGAGCGAATCCATCTCGGCAAGGGTGATAAATCTATCTACGGTCAAACCCATCGACAAGAACACGGTGATAAAGGCGGCCAACGAGACCGGGGCCATAGTCACTGCCGAGGAGCACAACATGATAGTGGGCATGGGGTCCGCCGTTGCCGAGGTGCTCGCGGATTATTCTCCGGTACCGCAGAGGAGGGTGGGAATACCCGACGTGTTCGGCGAATCGGGGGAGTCCGAGGAGCTGATGGAGGCCTACGGCCTCACCGTGGAGAACATAGTGGAGAGCGCCAAGGAGGCGGTCTCAATGAAGGGGTGAGAAGATGAAGATATTCCTCGATACAGCGAACATAGAACACATCAGGGAGGGGGCATCCCTCGGAGTTGTGGACGGAGTTACGACGAACCCCTCGCTCATTGCAAGGGAGGGGAGGAGGTTCGAAGATGTGGTTAAGGAGATCTGCTCCATCGTTGACGGGCCCATATCCGCCGAGGCGGTGACGGAGAAGGCCGAGACGATCGTCGAAGAGGCTAAAGAGGTCTCGAAGATACACGGGAACATCGTTGTCAAGATACCCATGACCGCCGAGGGGTTGAAGGCGGTAAAAAGGTGCAGCGAGCTGGGGATCAAGACCAACGTGACGCTCGTTTTCTCGGCCAATCAGGCTCTGCTTGCCGCCAAGGCGGGGGCCACATACGTTTCTCCCTTCGTCGGCAGGATCGACGACATGTCGGAATACGGCATGGACCTCGTAAGGACCATGTCCGTTATATTCTCCAACTACGGCTTCGACACCCAGATCATAGTGGCATCCGTCAGGAACCCCCTGCATGTCCAGGAGGCCGCCGAGGCGGGTGCCCACATAGCAACGGTGCCCTACAAGGTTCTGATGCAGATGATAAAGCACCCGCTCACGGATATCGGCATAGAGAGGTTCCTCAAGGACTGGGAGAACGTCCCCAAGGATTGAGAGGGGGGTACGTTGAAGGTCCTTGTGGTTGGGGTCGGCCACCGCCTTCGCGGTGACGACCTCGCGGGACCTCTCGTCTGTGATATGTTGAAGGAGAGGTTGGAGTCAGAGGAGAAACCGACTTGGGGGGACCTGCAGGTGATCGATTCCGATGTCATGCCCGAGAACTTCGCCAAGCCAATAAGGGAGTCCGGGGCGGACCTCGTAATATTCGTTGATGCGATCGATTCTGATAAGGGGGCGGGGACCCTGTGGAAGGTGGGTGATGATGATATCGGGGTACCCATGCCCAACACCCACTCCCTTCCGCTCTCTTTTCTCATAGATAATATAAGAGGACATGTGGGCGGGGTCCTTCTGATCGGAATACAGGCGAAGGGGCTGGGAATGTTCACCGAGATGTCCCCCGAGGTGAAAGAGGGATGCAGAAATCTGATTGATATGATCTGGGAAGGCAGATGGGATGATATACATGATATAAAAATGGGAATTGAAACGGGCCCGATCCGTTGATATGTATGATATTGGCACCCACTTTACTATGATAGTGTACGATACTGTCAGACACCTTTATAAATGACCGGATACATATCATATTATGGATGAGATCCTCAGCACGTTCAATCCATGGTGGGCAAAGGAGTATTCCACTCCCGGTATTCGAAGGGAGAATTACCTTGAACTGATGAGAAATTATCTCAAGGTCAAGGAGGTGATATTCCTCGTTGGTATGAGAAGGGTGGGTAAGACCACCATTATGAGACATTTCATATCCGAACTTCTCGAGGAGGTACCTCCGGAGAAGATACTGTACGTTTCCATGGACCACCCCGGATTGAGGGGATATTCCATCATGGATATCGAAAAACAGTTCCGCAGGATGCATGGTCATTCCATGACCGATAAGGTGTTCCTTCTTCTCGATGAGGTCCACCTTCACGATGACTTTGAACTGGAATTAAAGGTACTGCACGATCTTGAAAGGACCAAGATATACGCATCCGGTTCCGCTTCCATCTTCCTGCTTGAAAAGGGTGCGTACCTAACGGGTAGGCAGCACTTCATCGACGTTCACCCTTTCGATTTCAATGAATATATGGAGCTGAAGGGTATCAGTTACAATCTAAATGATACGTCACCCCTGATAAAGATCGCCGATGATTATGTCCTCTCCGGCGGTCTGCCGGAATACCTCCAAAGGGAGGACCCGAACTATCAGATCGACCTTCTGGGGTCCATACTATACAAGGATGTGATGTCAAGGCATTCCCTGAAGAACATAGGAAGTATCAGGGACCTCTCCCAGCTCTTATCCCAGTCGGTTGGAAACGGACTTTCCCTCAGAAAGATCGCCGGGATACTGAACCTCTCTCCCAGTTGTGTCTCCGATTATATCTCCTTTTTTCAGGAGACGAAACTGGTGGACCTGGTGGAGAGGGAAGGAAAGATCAGCGAGAGGAAGGTCTCACCAAAAAAGGTCTACTTTACGGACAACGGAATGGTCAGGGTGCTTTCCCCCAATTTGAACCTGGGAGCGCTCGTTGAGAACCTCGTCTTCAATGAGCTGAGAAAGACCAGTGAACCGAGATATCTTATCGAGAGGGGAAGAGAGATAGACTTCGTGTTCGGTGATACTGCTGTAGAGGTGAAATACAAGGATGATATCTCCGACAAGGACCTGGAGCCCTTGCTCAAAACAAAACGATACAGTGAAAAGATTATGATAACGAAATGCAGAAAAGAGGTCATAAAGGGCATCAGGTTGGTACCCCTCTACAGATTTCTACTCGAAGGTATCTGAACCCTATGCTTTCGCAACTGATAATATACACGGGGTTATTGATCTACTTATGGGGCAGGAAGGAGACTCTTTCAATAATAACATTATATTGTATCTAATTAACTTATTTTCAGATTCTTAAAAAAGGATTTATATCTGTCTTACCTTTATTATGATATTCAAAATTAGATTTTGAATGAATTCTGTTCAGGGAGAGCTTTCTCTGACAGGCAGGGGGATCAATATGGGAAGGAACCGCGCCATAACTACAGTTCTATTGTTACTGATTTCGGCTGTTATATTTTTCGAGAACGGAATTGAGGGAGATCCTGAAGCATCCTGTCCGACACGTGGAGATACGGTACTTGAGATGGATATGAACATATCGGAAGCATCCGAAGCGAGTTTCATAGGCGAGGAGCCGGGTGATTATGCCGATAAAGTAACCAGCGCAGGAGATGTTAACGGGGACGGATACGATGATTTACTCATCGGATCAAGTATGAATTCTGATGGTGGATACCGTTCAGGCCAGACCTATTTAATTTTCGGCAGGGCGGGAGGATGGATGAAGGACGCGGACCTGTCGAGTGCTGATGCATCTTTTTTTGGAGAGAATGCAGAGGATAATTCCGGAAGTGGTGTTTCCGGTGTGGGTGATGTTAACGGAGATGGATATGATGACATACTCATCGGAGCCTTTCACAACAATGAGGGAGGAGATAATGCAGGTCAGTCATATCTGATATTCGGCAAGCCTTCCGGTTGGTCGATGGACACGAGCCTTTCGAGTGCTGATGCTTCTTTTATTGGTGAGGAGTCAGGTGATTATTCCGGTAGTTGTCTGTCCGGCGCCGGTGATGTGAATGGAGACGGATACGATGACATACTCATCGGAGTGGATAGTAATGATGAATATGGATCTTATACAGGTCAGACCTATCTGATATTCGGGAAACCAACAGGCTGGTCGAAGGATACCGACCTGTCTTCAGCGGATGCTTCTTTTGTTGGAGAGGATGGGTCCGATCATTGCGGTTATTCGGTATCCGGCGCCAGTGATGTGAACGGTGACGGATACGACGACATACTCATCACATCCATCTGGGACAAGGTCTATCTGATATTCGGGAAACCAACAGGCTGGTCAATGGACACTCCCATGTCGAACGCTAATGCCGATGCATCTTTTATGGGGGAGGATTCTCAGGATTATTGTGGAGCTTCTGTGTCCGGTGCGGGTGATGTGAACGGGGACGGTTACGATGACATACTCATTGGAGCACCCTACAATGATGACGGCGGTGAGAATACCGGCCAGGCCTATCTAGTATTTGGAAAGGCGACAGGTTGGACATTTGACACCGATCTATCGGCAGTGGATGCATCGTTCCAGGGTGAGAATGTTAATGATAATTCCAGCATACCCGTATCCGGTGCAGGTGATGTTAACGGGGACGGATACGATGATATCCTGATCGGAGCCTACGGAAATGACGAAGGAGGTGATTTGGCAGGACAGACATATTTGATACTTGGAAAATCATTCGGATGGGGGATGGATACCAATTTATCAAACGCTGATGCTTCTTTTATTGGTGAGGAGTCTGGTGATTGTTCCGGCAGTCGTCTGTCCGGCGCAGGGGATGTCAATGGGGATGGTAACCATGACATAATAATAGGAGCAAGTGGCAACGATCAGGGAGGAGAAAATTCTGGCAAGACATACCTGATCACGGGTTTTGGAGGCTCGGAACCTGAGGAGGTTTATTCGGTCGAGATCTATTCCGATCCCGGATATTCGGTCCCGATGGATGTAGCGGATATTGGAGATACAGTATATATCGAACTTCTGGGATTGGACGGAAACACCACACACCAGGATGTCGCGATTGTCAACATTTCCTTCAGTCTAGGTAGTGGATTAGTAGGAACGGCCCCCGCGTTTGAAACAGGGGAGAACACAGGAATTTACCGAGCGATCTTCACGGTCCCCTTGACCGCCTATTACCTTGAGACGCTGAATTTCTCCTCCAGAAAGGACCCTACCAAGTCCGATACACTGTTCATCGACAAACCAAACAGGCCTGCACAGGTGAACTCGCTCAGAGTATGCTGGGACGAGGGATGCACCCAGACGATAACACACGCGGAGAAAAACGACAGGATATTCATCGAGATCGCAGGTGTGGATGCTGACCCCACATCCCCCAACTTCGCCTTCGTCAACATCTCAAGCGACAAGCTGCTTCCGGAACCGTCGATACATCTGCTTCTGGAGACGGGGACCAACACCGGTACATATCGGGGAACCTACAGGGTGCCGCTTGAATTCGGAAAGGTGGAGAACCTGACGATAACAACTGTGAGGAATGAGGCGCTCACCACCGAGATCAGGATAGAGACACTGGTACTTATCGGACCCAGTACCGATACGACAACCGCAAACGAGGACCGGGAATACAGGGTCAAATACCGAAACATGGGCTCTGCTCAGGTGACCTGGACCTTTGACACAAATGCCTCGTGGCTGTCGTTCAATCAGATGTCCAGGGACCTATACGGAACTCCTCTGAACTCGGATGTGGGGATATATTCGGTCGAGATCAATATAACCGACGGCAAGGGACACTACGACCAGCACCAATTCACACTTAAGGTCCTAAATGCCGACCCGTTGATAATTGGAACACCTCCTTTGGTGGTGAACGAGGACGAGGAGTACTACTTCGATTTCGATTCCAGCGATGATAACCAGGGCGACATAAAATGGGAACTGATAATCAATCAGACATGGCTGAGCATCGACGAGGTCACGGGGGTGCTGAACGGCACTCCCACCAACGACAACGTGGGGATCACGAAGCTGAGCATAAGGGTGGACGACGGTAACGGCGGGATGGGATGGCTGGCTTACCAGATAGAGGTCATCAATACCAACGACCCGCCTTCCATTATCACCGAGGACATCACCGAGGTGTACCAGGACGATCCCTACAAACGCGATTACGAGGTTGCAGATGTGGACGTGGGAGATTCGCACCTGTGGTCCCTGGAGACGAACGCGACATGGCTTGAAATAGACGAGGAGACGGGAGAGCTGTCAGGAACACCCACGAACGATGACGTTGGAATGTATTATGTCAAGGTCACCGTGACAGACAGCGATAACGCAAAGGACAACAACGATTTCGAGCTCGAAGTGATAAATGTGAATGACCCTCCCAAATGGACCTATATACCCGAGGATACCGATGTCGACTACAGGGATGTGTTCCGGTTCGACGTGGACGCTGAGGATGTGGATGTGGGGACTACACTTGTGTATTCGCTCTCCACCGAACCAAAGTGCGACATGGAGATAGACCCGGAAACGGGAGAGATCGAATGGATAGCACACGTGGATGCTTTCGATGATCCGCCATACAGGTTGCAGGTCACAGTAGGTGTAACGGATGGTAAGGCCAACCTGACCCATACGTTCAGGCTGGAGATAATGCCGCTGCAACCACCAAAATCATCCTTAACGGGACCGGATGACGGGATCAAACTGAGCCACAAGGACGCTTGGCTAACATGGATCAACATAGACGAGTGGAAGGAACCCGTCACTTACGACCTGTACCTGAGCGAGCAGGAACCAATGGTGGAATCCCTCAGAGCGGAATGCTGTGTTCTTGCGGGAACGAACGTGACATCATACAACGTCTCCTCACTCGATATGGGAAAGACGTACTACTGGACCGTGATTCCACACGACGGATGCTCGAGGGGTTCCTGCCTCCAGGGGGTGCAGAGCTTCTTCATGAACACGCCTCCCGAGATCCCAACCGTTCCGCTGCAGAAGGCAACATCGGGAAGCCAGTATGAACTGGCACTTGCGGGTACCGATGACGATGACATCGACAGGATGGAACTGGAATACTTCCTCAGAGGCGCTCCTTTAGGTATGGAAGTGGATTCGGTCACAGGTAAGATCAAGTGGACCCCCGGTTCCGACCAGGTGGGAAAACACACCTTCACCGCTGTCCTTTCCGACGGGACCGATGAGACGGAAAGGGAGATAGAGATAGTCGTTGGCGAGGGAGAGGAGGGTGCAGGATCGCTGCTGATCATCATACTTGCGATTGTTGTCATAGCGATAATCGGGATCGTGGTTGCCGTCATATTCCTCAGGAAGAAACAGAAGAAGATGATAGAGGATGACGAGGCGGAAAAGGAGGGGACAGAATTCCAGGAAGGGGACCTCACTGCGGATGAACAGAAACTGAGACAGCAGATGGAGGAACTGAAACAGCTGACCGGTGTCTCCCTGAGTGTTGAGGAGGCTCACGAACACGACAGGGACCACAAGGAAACCACATACGAGGACCTCTACGGCACCCCGGCACCCGAGAAGATGGATGAGGGGACCGCATCAACAGAGGAGACAAAGGAGTTCATCGGGGAGCAGATCAAGGAACTGGAGAAGATGGACCGGAACGCTGGAATAACTCCAAACATCGGGAAACCCGAGGACAGCGAAGGGGCCCAACCGACAACCAACACCGAAAATGCAACCCAAGAAGGATAAATATATAATATTGTATTGCGGTACTAAGTATCATGGTCCTACCATTCTACGACAGGAAAAACGAACTGGGATCCCTGGAAAAGTTATTCCGATCCGATAGGTTCGAGATGATGGTGCTCTACGGCAGGAGAAGGATCGGAAAGACCTATATGTTGAAAAAATTCCTTGATGACAAGGGCGGTTTTTATTTCCTCTGCGACAAGGCGGGGACCAGAAACAACACGATCCGCCTGAAGAGGGAGTTCGCAAGGCATTCCGGGGAGCCTCCAATAGAAAGCGATGAGTTGGACGATATCTTCAGATATATCGCCGGAAGAACAGATAACAGGATGGTCCTTGTCCTCGATGAGTTCTCATATCTGGTCGAAAGGGACCCCTCCATCCCATCCGTTCTACAGAGGATCATAGATGAGATACTACTTGATTCCAACATACTGCTTGTACTCTGTGGTTCGAGCATCAGCATGATGGAGGAGGGTGCACTCAGCTCAAGGTCCCCACTTTACGGAAGGAGGTCAGCGCACATCAGACTGGGGCCGATACCCTTCGTTAATCTTTCGGATTTTTTTCCAAAATACTGCACGGAGGACCTCGTCCGGGTCCACTCGGTTTTTGGGAGTGTCCCCTACCATCTGGGCATTCTCGACGGTTCGAAGACCGTAACCGGAAACATAGAGGATGTGATAATGAACAGACACGGGAAACTCTTCGAGGAAACTGACTTCCAGTTGAAACAGGAGCTCAGACAGCCCGACGTGTACAAAACCATCCTCTCCTCCATTGCGGGGGGAGATACACGGATCGTCGACATCTCCGATAGAACCCGAATAGAGAAGCAGGACCTACCCAAATACCTGATCCGGCTGATATCCCTGGGATTGGTAAAAAAGGAGTTCTCGATCACCGATAAGAAAGGATCAAGGCCCCATTATGTGGTCGATGACAACCTCATCGATTTCTGGTACAGGTTCTGCGAGCCTTTCAAATCGGACCTGGAGATAGGCGATCTGGAAGCACCCATGGCGAACCTAGATGCGAACCTCAACTCATATGTGGGAAAAAAGTTCGAGCAGCTCGTGAGGGGGCAGCTGATAAGATACGTTCTGGACTATGTGCCGGATAGGATCGGTAGGTTCTGGAAGGGGGAAATCGAGATCGATATCGTGGCGGTGGACCGAAGAGTCGATCGGTGCACCTTCATCGAGGTCAAATGGTCTAAGGCGGATCCATCGAGGGAGCTGGGGAAGCTGGATGGGAAGATCGAGATGTTCCCGTGGAAATTCAGGAAAGTGAAAAGGATCATAGTCGCCAAGGAACTCAAAGCCCCCTGTGAGGATTGTATCGATCTTCGGACCCTCATGAGCATTTTGAGAAGGTGAGATCCCGATAGATACAAGAGGAAAAATGACCCGGTAGGTCCATTGGATCCTGTGACACGAATGATCGTTGCCGATCCTGACATTATGACCTATCAAGGCAAAATCATACCGCATTGATATTCCATCGGGAAGTGGAAGCAATTCTATAATGAAAAGAACCTTCCGGAAAGATCCCTCTTTATCTACGATTCTTATGATCGTATACAATCATATTTCACATGATGTGAAGACGAAACAGGGTATGCACTCTTTGGAAGCTTTCATCCTGATCTTCAGGGTGTGTATAACATTCTCAAGAAGCCCTGTGAGCCTGTTCAAACGGTGCCTGCCCGTTTAGCGGGGACCTCTTTATTCTGGGGGGCCCCGACAGCAGGTCCAGGGACCTTCTCCTTTTGAACCTCCTTGGGGGTCGGCTCGGGGCCCTTTTTCTTGGTCTGGGGTTTGGGAGCTGGCTTCGGGGGGGCCTTCTTCTCCGGTGGAGGGGAGGGTTTCCTGGCTTCCTCTTTCTCCTTCTCCTTCTTCTCCTGCTCCACGAAGGGGCCCGAATCCGTGACGATCATGTCCTCCCCGTACTTGTCCGTGTTGGCCATGATGAAGGTATCGGACATCCTGATGCATTTCTTTGGACATATCTCGGTGCACAATGCGCAGAAGGTGCACCTGGACATGTAGAATTTGACCTTGCGGTCCTCCTTTATGTATTCGATGGTCTCGGAGGGGCACACCTTCAAACACATCTGGCACCCTATGCAGGCGTCCCTGTCGTAGAGAATCTTCCCCCTGAAACCGGGAGGTATCTCCACCGGTGGATTGATCTTTGCCTTGCCGGCCTCCACCGCCTTCAGGGTGCCGTGGATACTGGAAGGGGCATGCGTTACCGGGAACCTGTTGGTCACCGGGTCCTTGAAGAACTGTTTCAGGAGTTCGAAGAAAGCTTGGGTCACCATCCTTATCACCTCACACCGTATCCAGATACATCAGCAGGGCCCCCACGAGTGCCAAACCCGAAAGCGGCACCAGGTACAGCCACGACAACCTGTCGATCTTCAGTCTTGCGGCGCCTACCCTTATCACTGTCACCCCCAAAAAGTAGACGAGCTCCACCTTCAAGACCCAGAAGAGAAGGTCCGCGGCGAAAGCCCCTCCGCCCGTGAGGTCCCAGGCCGGTGATATGTTGTAGGGAAAGAACAGGGCAACGAACAGCGACGCAAAGGCCACTGTCTTCACCGCGTCGGCGATGTAGAAGAGGGCCAGGTTCACCCCGGAATACTCCGCAATTATCCCGCCGCCTATCTCGGTCTCCGCCTCGGGCGCGTCAAAGGGTATCTTGGACAGCTCGGAGGGGATAATCAGGAATATCACCACACCAAGAAGTACCATGCCCACAACACCGAGCACTCCCACATGGTCCCATCCGGGATTGAGGACCAGCGTCTCCATCGAGAAGACATTCTCGACACCCGAGAAATGTGATATCCTGTAGGCCAAGGACAGTACAACGATCGCAAGGGGGAACTCGTAGGACATCATCATGACCATCTCCCTCTGCGCCCCTATGGTCGCCAGGGGAGACCCGGAGGCAAAACCCCCCACGGCCATCATCAGACCGGGTATTGCGAATAGGTAGATTATCAGTATGAGGTCCCCGTAACCGCCCAGTACGGGCATGTAATCCTTGACGATCCCGTCTACGGGTCCCAGGGGCACGAACAGCAATAATACCAGAGAGGCCGCAAGGGCGATGATCGGCGCCCCGTTGAAGGCCCACCCGACGGCCCTTTCGGGGATGAGGTTCTCCTTCTGCATGAGCTTGAACACATCGTAGAACGGCTGCCTGAGAGGGGGACCCACCCTGGCCTGCAGCCATGCGGCGAACTTGCGGTCGAAACCCTTCAGGGACAGGGAAAGGACAAGGCCTATCACCATGACGCCTATGCCTATGCCCAACCTCAGGATCACCTCGATCTCCTCGTTCATGGCTTCAACCCCCTTTGCTTTTTCATCGACATCTCATGCAGCCTCTCCCAGGTGAGGACCTCCTCCTTGCCGGTAACCGAATCCACCAGGGTCACCCTGTCCATGCAGCCTATGCACGGATCTATCGAGGCGATTATTATGGGAATATCCGCGATCTGCTCGCCGGGGAACATCGTTACCCAGGACATGATGTTCCCGTAGGTGGGGACCCTGACCTTCCAGGAGTCCACCTCCATCTTGCCCTTCTTCAGCCTCACGTAATGGATATCCTCACCTCTGGGTGCCTCCACCCTTCCCACGCCCTCCCCTTCGGCATTCCTGAGCTTGGCCATCAGAAGGGCGGAGAGGTTGGGTTCCGAGGTTATGGGCCCGGAGGGAAGCCTGTCCAGGCACCAGTCGATCATCCTTACGGATTCGAATACCTCGAGCAACCTGACCACCACCTGGCAGAAAACGTCACCGGTGGCCTTGTAACCCCCTGTCTCCGGCGTCACCACCTTGAAATCGTCAAGCATATCGCCGTATGCGGCATGGGGCCAGTCGAACCTGATATCCTTGGGCACCCCCGCCGCCCTGGTGAGCGGCCCGCAGGCACAGAGCCTCTGCGCGTTCTCGTGTGTGAGTACCCCTACATCCTTGGTCCTGTGGATTATCGTGGGATCGGTGAGGAAGATATCCAGAACGGTATCCTCCATCTTCCTGTACTTGGCTATCATCTTTTTCGCTTTACTGATCCCCTCATCCGTGACATCCCTGCGGACGCCTCCGAAGATGTAGAAGGCGTGGTTGACCCTGTTACCTGTCAGATACTCGAGTACATCCTGGACATCCTCCCTCATCTGCCAGGTATAGTAGAGGATGGAATCGAAACCCAGCTCGTGACCGGCAACCCCCGCCCACAGCAGATGAGAATGGATCCTCTCGAGCTCCGCAACTATGGTCCTCAGATAATCGGCCCTCTCGGTGGGGACGATCTCCGCGGCGTGCTCCACAGCCCTGGTGAAGACGAACTGGTGGGCCGCCGAGCAGATACCGCACACCCTCTCGGTCAGATGTAGGGTCTGCAGGGGGTTCCTCCTCATGCCCATGAACTCTATCCCGCGGTGGTTGAAACCCGGCTGGAAGTCCACACCGACGATCTGCTCTCCCTTAATCTGGAATTTGAACATGGTGGG
>Ga0272443_10001597_pt1 | contig 32164 bp, 24 predicted proteins | sample SSMAcet12_FD_193581 | JGI IMG/M metagenome (GOLD analysis project Ga0272443, IMG submission 193581) | Marine sediment archaeal communities from Little Sippewissett salt marsh, Falmouth, MA, United States - SSM-Acet-12 | ecosystem: Environmental > Aquatic > Marine > Wetlands > Sediment ... | reverse complement strand
ATATGGATAAAAAAAAACCCTCACGATTTTTACGGGAGGGCTTTTTTGTTTAGTCCGGTTTTAAAAATTTAAGGCGTCATTCGGGATCCGAGCCGGGGTTGTGCTTATCGAGGTCCTGCCAGTAGTGGACCAGTTTTTGCGGACGATCGAATCCGACCGCTTCATACGCCCGTCGCGCGGGGATATGCGCGTCATCGAGTTCGGTTTCAACAAACGCGAACCGTATCCCATTCTCCCGGAAATAATCAAGCACGTGGCGATACATGAAAGTCGCCCAGCCTTCCCCTGCATGGTCCGGATGCACTCCATTGTTATCTATCTCGCCAAGTTTCCTGTCAGGGACGAGCGTGAACGATACGTAACCGATGATTTCAGTCCCGTTATCAAGAACCCATATCCACTCTGGATGCGATGCAATGAGACTGCGTATCTGCTTCTCCTTGCGCTGCTGCCATGTAAGCCCGGTCGGTTTTCGAATTACACCTTCATATAACTCATCGCCAACGATCGACACAAAACTGTTCTGAATCGGCTCATAACAGATATAGGTAATTTCAAGGATGCGTGGCAGGTCGGTTTCACATGCCTGGCGAAGTGTGGTTTCATCACGGGAAGCTATTGTCAATTCTACGCTCCAGCTAAAAAAATATTTTCTTACGAATGGGCACCGTCAGTAAAGGTCCAGTATCTGCAAACCATGCCCCTGTGTCTCGTTATAAAGGTAACCGTCCAATATGTGTATATTATTACTTTGAAATGCTTTATCATAGACAATCCCTAGAGGTGTAACGGTTCCGGGCGGGTATATCAGAGCTGCATGGATATCCTCGATCAGATTTCCGGCAAAATACGAGTACTGACCGTCCAGCGCCATGTATCTCGAATTCGTCGTCCCGTTGAGTCCGGAACCGACAAGAGCAGGATTTATCGGATCGGTAAGGTCAACTATCTCCAGCAGGCTGGATTCATACATGAAAATGTACATGTAGTGATCCTGGATTTCGATATCGGTCACCGGGGATGAAACAGCATAAGACGAAAGATAGGCAGGATAACCCGGCGATGCCAGTGAGTAAATCCTAACAGCATCGGCGGTCGGAATGTACATAACATCTCCATAAAAGGCAATATCACGTACTTTAGTATCATCCCATGTCTTTGTGCTCACATGTAAAAGTGAGTTGTAATCGGAAATATCAATAACTTCCAGATTGTTATCGCTGCTAAAGTAATACATTGCATATAGATAATTGCCACGTATCGCAAGTAATTCAGGGGAGTGGCTTGCCTCATATTCACTTGCCCCCAGTTGCATATCCATAGGATCGCTGGCATCGATACAACGTATCCACATGCTGTGAGAATAAGCGATTACATTCTCACCAAGAGCCATTTTGTAGGAATAATCCGGTAACAGAAGCTCATTGATTACTTCAGCCTGTGACGGTTCAGAGATATCAACCACATCTATTGCAGCGGGAGCGGAAGGATCCAGCACATAAAGGTAATCTCCACTGAACCCAATCCTGGGTCTTGCCAGATTAACCGACCAGGGCCTTGATAATTCAACCGGGACAGCCGGATCGGTCACATCGAATGCCTGAAATGTCCCGTTTCCGGGCTGCACAACCACTATGTTCTCCTCTGCTGCCAACCTCCTGGCATCGCTTACGGTTGGTTCCGTGACCAGCATGTTTGGTGAATCAGCATCCGTAACATCGACAACAGTCATACCGGAATACGCGTCGCCAACAAACGCATATGGATAAGCCACCTCAACAAAATTAGCAACGTCGGATAAATGCTCCGAACCACGACTGACCGGGCCCGTTTCAGTCTGCTCGATAATGTCCAGCCATCCGTTTGTCATATCATCATCGACTACATAGATCAAGTTCCCATCCACTTCCAGATCGTTAGTAAAAAAATCCAGAAACAGGTCTATCGAGCCTTCATCGGTCACTGATGATGGATTTTCAACACCCAAAAACTGAATCCTGTCAGTAATCCCTACAACAAGTTGAGTATCAACACCCTCAGGATCGAATAATCCAAGGTCTTTTACCGGTTCTTCAAGCAGGTAACTGCCAACCTCAACCGGTGATAATGGATTGGATGAATACTCGTAGAATCGGAGGTTCGGATCGATAGACATGTCCATTGCGACGTAGAAATGCGTCGAGTTCATCGTGATGTAACGTGCTTCTTCGTGAAACGTAACAAGGTCAGCATTTACCACCGGATTCGATGGATCACTGAAATCTATCAGGCACAGCTTGCTGAATTCTAAATTCTGATGGTATGCAAGGTAGCAGTATGGATATTTGAAGGCGGCATCATCGTAATAATCGAAATCATGGAAGATTTCTCCCCCAAGGAAGACGGGATTTGACGGATCTGACATATCGAAAGTCCACACACCACTCCCGACCATGTAAAGAATGTCATCGTGGAGCCAGATCCAGTCAGCCCTGATATAAAGGTCTGCCGGTGTGACATCCGTGATGTTCGGTTCGATACTCACCAGCTCAGTATTCACTTCAAGCAGATAGGGTGCAACCTGGTTCGAGTTGGATGTCAGCACGCGAAGGTAGTAATCATCCGGATTAAGATCAAGTGTATCAAGTGAGATCGACGCGATTCCGGAAGAAACGTCTGCCTCGGCCACAAGTGTCTGATCGGATGTGTACAGCCCAAGAGTTGTTGGCTCCGCATCGCAATAAAGATCGAATGAACCTTCCACAATACCCCCGATGGGTACATCAAATGTGAAAAAGTCACGGTAGTCATCGGGCAGACACACCTGGTCGGTTATCATATCGCCACTGACAACATCAACTGCTTCGAGCCAGTCGTTGTTAGCATCGACCGTACACACAGGATCGGGAATATCCAGCGTTATGACATGGAATGCGGAAATTGGCGCATCGGGCGCAGGGGCCGTGCCCTGAAGGTAATTTCCATCCGTTGATTCGATACGGCAGATAACCTGTGTTTCCCCGACACCTGCCGGAACCGCGGCGCCCGTTAAATCGGCCGAATAACGCGCCTTCTCTGTCGTTTCATTCAGAAAAACACCATCCACTCCTCCACCCATCATGCCGGGAGCGTAGATTCTCACAGCCGAGATTTCATCCTGGGTGTTGCCCAGGGCCTGCCCCTGCCAGTCATGCACATTAATCTGAAGTCTTAAGACACCACCACCAACACCACCCGGTGTAGCGTCACTGTCATAGTAAAGTGTATTTACAGTTGGCTGGACTACAACCCGCCAGGCTTCTGGCTGATTCGCGTTCATCGGAAAATCATCCGGCACCTCGGACGGCGGATTCGGATCGGGCGGAACCCACGAGCAATCGATCGCGTAACCGTAAACCGCCTGTGGGCCGGGGTTCATCGGGAACCTGATGTAGTACCTTCTTGTATTCGAGCTTCCCGCCGAAAAGACCGCCCTTCCCTGGTCGCTGTCGAGCGGTTCACCTGCCGGCCATGACAGAGAATCAGTCGCCTCGAGAATGTCCGCATACAGCTTGTACGGATTTACTGTCGCTGTGAGAAGTCCCGACGGGGAATGAGGCAGGACACCGTCGGTGTAACCATAAATGCTGGGGGCGGTGAATTCGGTCGGGTTCCACCAGCGGGTGTATCCATCCGCGTTTTCAAGGCGGGTTTCGTCGACATCGGAGAACAGAAAGGGTCCCACTGCAAGTGAACCGGGTGAAATCAAAATTCCCTTCACATCAAATCCCGAAAGTTGTTGTTTCGTGCCGAATGGATGGGTAAGGGTTATATCGAAAACGAACAGGCCGTTCGCCGGATCAGCTTCACCGGGAACACCCACTAGGTCGACACCCATCGTGGAATTCAGGATTCCGGTAAGATTTAAATGCCAGGTGGATGCCCGCATTGGAATCGCGACTAAGTCCGGCTCGCCATCAACCATTTGCAACCGGTAGTACCCAAGACACTGGTGAACGGCTTGATTTCGATCCTGTACGATAACATCAGGCGTTAAATCGGGTGCCATCTCTCCACCCGGATTACCCTGACATCCCAATAACACAGACAATGAGCTTACTAATATAAATAAAAAGAATAGGCGGTTCATTAAGGGGCCCCTCCTAAATCTAATCATAATCAGTATAGCATTAGTGATTATTATGTCCTGCAAACCTGGAGTTAATAGCAGCAGTCATCAGTCCCATTCCATTGTTTCGAGATGCTTCCGCAGTGCTGATATTGTCCTGAAATGCTTCAGGATCAGGCTCCGTTTCAGCCCGAAACATATCTTCTTCACCTGCACCGGAAGTTTCGCGTATTTGGTCTTCCCCCCGACAGCATCATAGAAAATACGCACCGCGTCGCAGATGTCATCCTTCCGGGCTTCAACTTTCTGAGTCTGAAGCGGATAGAAATCAAGCAGCCTGATATCGAAACCGATTCCCGACCGGCGAACCATGATGTTCTCGGTATGAAGATCACCATGATAGTCCCCCAGACTATGAATCTCTTCGACTGCAAGGACAATGCTGTAGAGAAGATGCAGTCCCTGGAAGTAATCGAGGCGTTTTCCTGGCTGCCTCTTAAGGAAATCGGGAAGAATTTCTCCCTCGATGTAATCGGACACGAGAAAAGTGAGTTGTGCCCCCCTGAATCGGAATGCTTCCTGCGTATGATACTTGATAAGCGCCCTGCAGTCCCTTAATTTGTGCAGCTTCCTTGCATACGATCTTAGTGTCCTGTTCCCGACGTTCCTCTGCGGGAAGAAGAATTTCGCGGCCCTCTCGATCCCCGTCGCGACCTCCTTCACGAGATACACTTCACCCTCCCAGCCCTCGCCGAGTTTCGAAATTATCTCGTACTTACCGCTGAGATTGCGTCCCTCTTTAAAATTAAACGAGTCGATTACTTCATCTGAATATTTCATGATAAACCTGGCACGGGAAATTCGGGTAAAAAGCCTGAGCATAATACAGCAGAATTACTCTCAGATAAAAGGCCAATAACTACATAATTGGTATAAAATAGTCGCCTGAGATAAGAACCGTAAGCTTACTCACTCACGACAAGGGTGAACCTTCATTTTGTACTTTCGACGGGATCCGTATGCAGGAAAGAAATCCGGTTACGATAAAAATGCGTTTATGGCCATAAACACAGCGGCGGCCAGCGTTGTAACCGCGAAGAGTACCTTCAGGTTACCCGGTTTTGCCTTCAGAGCGAATTTACTTCCTATAATTCCGCCAACCACTGCGACTGCGGCCATTGGCAGAGCCCAGTGAGGATTGAAATGCCCCTGGACCGCATGTCCGGCAAGTCCCATTGCGGCGGTCACGGCGACCATAACCGAGGAGGTACCTACCGCTATCCGCATGGGCACTCCGCACGCAAGCACCATGAGCGGAACCTTGAACGAACCTCCCGAAATACCGACCGCACCCGCGGCAAGCCCTGTCAGTGCGGTGACAGGCAGCCCAAGCCAGAGGTTGACGGTGTACACCTCGTTACCGAACTTCCGCCGCCAGAAACCAAACCGTTTCGGTTGAGGTCCGCTTCGGTCTTTAACATTAATTAACATGCAGAATCCTGCCACCACAAGTAACCCTGACATGATCAGCTTGAGATACATACCTCCAACGTATGCCGAGAGATACCCGCCGAAGAACGCCATAATGTCTGTAGGGGGATCGATCACGAGTGCCAGCTTCCAGTCGACCATACGGTATTTATGGAAAAGAATTGCGGCCGCGGCAGCGGTCGCTACAAGGATGAACTGACCGCTCGCGGCTGCCTCGTGCATGGGAGCGCCGCATGCCACAAGGACCGGAACGTAGAAGTTACCGCCCCCGCGTCCGGTCATGGTCATGAGAATGGCCAGGCCGAGTACAGTTATGAGACCTATTATCCACTTCATAATGATTATCGACCTGTAAGCATAGGGGACCATGGCGGCTCATGCAATTAAAATCCGCCAGGCTGACATGGGACGAAAATCAGTACTGAAAACTGAATGTAAATCCCAGAACTATGAATTATCAGGATTTCGGTAACTACCCGATCACTGCAACTCGAGCTGATTTTCAGTATAATTTGGTTTTATTCATGCTTAGTTCAGGATAATTGGTAATGAATCCCGGGATTAATTCCCGAAACGACCAGACAACCGGAGTGTCTAATGAACCGCATATTGATCTTACTTACTGTATTCCTGTTATTCCTGTCAGCCTGTTCGGGAGATTCGGTGGATCCTGTTACGCCACCTGATTTTTCTCATTCCCCAGCGGAAAATCCTAAATCCACCACACACCTTTGGGGATTCTATGGCTTTCACTTCGATGGTGAAACCAGATCAATTAAAGCTGTCTGTGACCGAACGGCCATGTTCACCACCAATGTGACTGTTTTTCTCAACGGTACTCCCCCGGGGATCAAGTTTGATATTAACGAGGTCATAACGGGACTGGATTACACCGACATTGATATCGATATCATTCTTACCCATCCTTTCCCCGGACTGGACCAGTATAACGGTTATGACGTGCGCGGTATTTTCATGACGAACGGTTCCGGTAATCTTGACTACAATGAAGACCTGTCTTATCCGGTCCAGGACGTCGATCAGTTAATGCTTGCCAATCCTGATCCCGCCGGTGATGGTAATGGCGCTCCGGATGGTTATACGAGATGGTTCAATTATGCAGAATTCAGCGGTGACGGAATGCCGATGTTCAGCTATACTCCCGGTGATTTCGCATCACCCGATTTCGATGGTACTGCAACGCTCAATCCATACAGGTATTTTGCCGATGGACTTGGTGCAGATGAAGATCTGTTTGATTTCCTGGTTGATACCGATAATAACGGCGTCTTTTCTGCCGGTGCGACAAACAGGCGAAATTATTACCTGAGGTTCCCCGACTCAACGGAAGTTTATTATGGTTACGCGGTTATCGCCAGTTGGGATGGTGATGACAATCATCCGGCCAATACTCCCGAATCAGTCTCTGTCAAAGTCACTGATTCAAGCATGCTCTATTATGTTGACGATACGGTGAAGGGCGGAAACCTTATTCTCGACCTCGATGTCTTTGGGTGGGAAACCGCTACGTGTGGCCCTGTTGATTACGACGTAGTAATTGAATCCACCGTTCTAAGCTCCACGCATGCATTCGACGGTGCGTCCGTCGGCTTGCCGGGTGGTGACAATATCTCTACATATCATATCGATATCCCCGCGGATGCAGTGACAGGGACAGAGGGCAACGAGTACTGGATTATTGTCGAGGCAGAGGGTTACGACTACACAAATGATTTCGGTTCGCCTAATCTTGCTGATACCGACACCCTGGCAGCATTTTTCCGTTTCGATCTTGAGGTTGATAACTCCTTCACGCCACCTCTTGAAGGCGGGGTGATAACTTTCGGCGGCAGTGGTGGTGAATATCCACAGGATCTTGTAGTTGATTCCGAGGGTGGCATTATCTCTTGCGGTTATTTCATGGGGCAAACCAATCTTGATCCCGATGGCAACGATCCGCACGACCAGGTTGGCGGCGGTAACATGTGGATCAACAAGGTCAATTCGGACGGGAGTTTCGCATGGGGTTACACATGGCCCTCATTAACCGGTATTCACAGCTACTCATGGTCGGTTGCCGTGGACAGCGAGGACAATGTCTACATGGGCGCTACCTACTGCGGAACGCTGGATTTTGACCCGGACGAGATCGGCGAGGATTTTCATACCGCCAGCAGTGGAGGTAATAATCTTGATTCGTGCCTGATGAAATTCAGCAGTTCCGGTGATTATCAATGGGGACTCGACTGGGGCGGCTCCAATAGAATGATGGTCTACGACATTGTTGTCTTCAACGACCAGTATATTTATCTAACGGGGTACTTTTTCAGCAGTTGCGATATCGATCCGACTGATGGTGTTGATACACGTTTCGCGAGTGGCAGTGGAAATGGCACGAACAGTTATATTTCCAAGATTGACATAGACGGAACCACCTATTTATGGGGTCATGACTGGGGTACCGGCGGAACTGCATACGCCTACGATCTGGCCGTAGACGGAGGCGGGAATGCTGTCGTGGTTGGAACCTGCGAATACACACTCGATCTCGACCCGACCGATGGAGTTCAGAATTACGTCTCACACTCACCCGGCACGCCTTACCTCGGGGACTCGTTCGTCGAACGGTTCCATTCCGATGGCACATGGGACTGGGCTTTCGGTTATGGTGATATTTACTGGGATCTGATAAACAATGTCTACGCGGACTCCAACGGGAATTTTTACATCCTCACAAGTTTCTCATCCCCCTCCATCGATGCTGATCCCGATCCCGCTGAAGAGTACATCATTACCAAACTCGGGGACACAGGCGATTATTACATGTACGATGGATTCCTTGCGAAATTTGACTCAACCGGAAATTTCCTGTGGGCCGATGAATTCGCGACTCCCGAACACGACGGTATCTGGGGAATAAAACTCGACGAATCTGAAAATTTGATAGTCGCAGGTCATACAAGGGGCACGATCGATCTCGACCCTGGCTCGGGCGTCGATAATTACACATCAAGCGGTGAAAATGATATTTACGTTGTTAAGCTGAACAGTAACGGTGAATGGATCTGGGGCTCCGGTTTCGGTGGCCCAAGCTGGGATACTCCTTCAGAGGTTGATATCGGTACGGACGGACTGATCTACATCCAGGGCCAGTTCCGTGAAACCGTGGACTTCGATCCGGGACCTGGTGTCATGGAGGCTTCATCGAATGGTGCGAATGACGTGTTTATCAACATGATTCTGCCCGACACCGGTGAGTATTGATGTTTTAATACAACCAGAATTAAATCCAATAAAATTAATTTTTCTATTCCCATAAAATGGGTAGCAGCATGAAACATACAATCCTATCAGTCACACTTATTCTCTTCTTTTCAACGTTTCCTTTATCGGAAGTTGCATCGCAAAACCGGTACAGCCGTGATTCGAACTATGCCCCTCCCGATCGTTCCGAACTCATGATCCCGGAAGTTATTTGGCAAGATGTTCTCGACGCGGTTGATTTCAGCGGCATACCTCTTGGATACACATCGGATGAGATGCGCAATTACTCCGGTTCCGGGCATATCCTTCCGAATATTGAAATGCTGTTCCGGGATATCCTTTCGGTGCCGAGATTCAGCGGACGATTGAGTACGCTCCTGACAGGGAATCCGTCAGATTTCGGATACGCTTCGCTGATTGCATATAATCGTCTCGGAACCACTTCCGCACGCGAAGCGGAGTTTCCCGGTCCGGGGGAATGGGGCGTCGACTGGATAGATGATGGCACATCGCATGATGCAGCACTTGAAGCGTTAATCAACAGAACAGATATCGGAATCGGTAGTGGGGAAATCAGTGACGATGAACTTGCACAATGGAGTATGCTTCCACCGGAGATTCAGTTACTTGTCCTGAGGACAATAATCAGTGCGTATGAATCCGCTCCCGTGATGGGGGAAGCGTTTGATCGGCCACTCCTCAGAAACTACTTCGGTGTCGAGCACCTGTCGGAGGTGCCGATGTCGGAGCTCTATGATTTCGCGAGTGCACCGTGGCAGGAAGACGTAAGTCCCATTCCGAGAGAATCCTTCGATGCCCTCGACCGTGTGGATTTTCACTACCTCGCATGCGCTTCAAACACTTTCCTCAGCCTGCTTTATAAAACCGTCAATGAGTATCTGTATCCACCAGCCAATGAACATGGTGAATCGGAACCAGGAGCCGAACAGGAACCGAGGAGTGTAACTAACTTTGATCTCACTGGATTTGAATCGTGCGAATTCCGTACGTCGATGGGCCTTGTCGGCATATTTGGACCCGGTGCAGATTCCATTTCAGGTGACTATTCGTTCATTTTCGATCTTGGCGGCAATGACGTTTACACCGGAACCACGGCGGTCCCCCGAAATATCGATCAACCATTTGGAATAGTCATCGACCTTAGCGGTTACGACGTCTATCGCTGCGATGATACCCCGGCGGGGCTTGCATGCGGAAACCACGGGATCGGCGGGATAATAGATATCGATGGTAACGACCAGTATTTCACCGTGGAATCGGGAATCGCATGCGCGTGGTATGGAACCGGGTTTGTCATTGATTACGCCGGAGATGATATCTACAACACCACGGAAATATGGGGACAGGGTGCCGCGCATGCCGGTGCCGGACTCCTGATCGACCTTTCGGGCGATGACTACTACAACTGCCTGAGGGAATCCCAGGGATTCGGAAGCACCCTCGGATTCGGGCTGATACTCGATACGGAAGGAAGCGATGATTACTTCGCCGATCCATTCGGCGATCCACAGGCTCCGGGAGCCGGATTCACAAGTCACACTGTATCATTCGCACAGGGCACGGGATTCGGTCGTCGGGCGGACTTCGGTGACGGGCACTCCCTTGCGGGAGGATTTGGAGTGCTTATAGACGGTGCCGGTGATGACACCTACACCGGGGGGGTTTATTCACAGGGAGCCGGATACTGGTGGGCGATGGGAATTTTAGAGGACCTTGGCGGCAATGACACCTACCGTAACGACTGGTACTCCGCAGGCTCCGCTCCACACTTCGCGATAGGCTCGTGCGTCGACCTGTCGGGCGATGACCTTTACAACATTGGAAACACCAAGATGGGGCTACAGTGCCAGGCTCAGGGCTGCGCACGAGACGGTTCGATAGCTGTATTCATAGACGGCGCCGGTGATGACTGCTACTACCATCGCAACCGCTGTGCGGGATCGGGCGATCTTAACTCCATCGCCCTTTTCTGGGATCGTCTTGGAGATGATTCGTACCTGTGCGACAGAAACGGCTCGAAACCCGCGTGCCGCTCGTATGGCGACGCAACATGGTACGAAAGATTCAACACGTTCAGGGATGACGTGCCCACCGTTGGCGTCTACCTTGATACCAGCGGTATCGACACCTACGAGGAAATCTATTTTGTAACGCGATATGACGAAAACGGGGATGAGATTCCATTCGCGTCCGATCCGCTCGAATTCGCGAACGATGTCATGTGGCAGCACCGCAGCCCAGACATGGACGGGTGGCCGAGATTCAGATCTGTAGGAATCGATGTGGACTGGTTCTCAGGTATTCTCGACGTAACGCCATCGGAATGAATAAGCCGCTGCGGTTTAGCCTCCCTCCAGCATTTTGTTTATCCAGACTGCCTCGAGAACAGAAATGGTATTGTTGAACATGTGCATAATGACAGGCAGTACTGTCGATCCTGTTTTGTATCGTACCCATGTCCAGTAAAGGGTAGAGATAAAAATAGTAAGGAGGTTGAGAATCCCATACTGAAAATGCACTGATGTAAAAATGATTGTTATGGCGAAGATCGTCACGAAATCGTTTTTTATTAAATCCGAAACCGCCTTGTACAATACTCCCCTGAAAATGAGTTCTTCCGCAATCGGCGCAAGAAGAATAATACCGACTGCCTTTATGGCCGTTACAAGGGTTGAATGATCCCATATCCTTCCCTCGTTCAGGCTAAGCCCGTAGTAAAAAAGTTCACATGCGATGAAAATCGGGATATACCCGAGCAGGTATACCTTAGCCTGCGCGGCCGTCGGCAATGCATCCAGTCCAAAAAATTCCAGAAGGGGACGTTTCCTTAGTTTCAGGACAACAAAAGCAACCAGCAGGGCCGCCGGATAAGACAGTACCCTGAGAGTGATTTCCTGCAGTTCCGGGTCCATTCATATCCTCCACATATTGCCAGACAACGGAACAGAATATTATATGTTGCTTATAAGGACGGGTAAAATTCCTCTATCCTGTCGAAAGCCTTGTGTATTGTATCCTCCGGACAGCAGAAAGTCATGCGGACATGCCCCTCCCCGCTTGGACCGAATGCCACTCCCGGTGTTGTGGAAACCCTTCCCTCAAGCAGAAGCTTTTTCCCGAACTTAAGCGAATCCACAGCGCTGCCGTCATCCGTGCGTTCCGCATCCTTCCACTCAATCTTCGGGAACATGCAGTACGAACCCTGCGGCTTCTGGTAGGAAAATACGTGCGGAACCCGATCTAGCCTCTCGCAGAGCACATCTCTTGCATTCAGGTAATGCTGCCTGAATTCACCAACACAATCCTGCGGCCCCTCAAGCGCTGCGAGGGCCGCGTATTGAGATACTACGGGCGCACAGATTGCGAACGGGATATGCACCTTCTGGATTTCCGGGATAAGCGCTTCATCCGCTGCGAGATACCCGATCCTCCATCCGGTCATCGCGTAGGTTTTAGTGAACGTGAACGTACTCACCGAGTGGCTCTTCATGCCAGGAATTGAAGCGATAGAGAAATGTTTATGGTCATCGAACGTGAAATACTCGTAGCTCTCGTCTGTTATGACCGTTATGTCCCTCTCCATGCAGATTTCCGCAATCTCTCTAAGGGAGGACTCATCAAAAACCGCGCCTGTCGGATTGGACGGGGTGCAGTATATGAATGCCTTTGTCCTGGGCGATATCGCCTGTTTAAATGAGTCGATATCGATACGGAAGTTCTCCTCTTCTATCGTCCTCACAAAAACCGGAGTTCCACCCGCGAGTTTTATCTGCTGGATGTGGGTCGAGTAGTTTGGAGATGGGGAGATGACCTCGTCACCGGGATCAACAAGCGCCATGATCGCCGCGCTCAGACCCTCAATTGCACCTACGGTCACTATAATGTTCGAGATATCCATATCGACGTCGTTATCCCGTTTCAGTTTCCTGCATATAGATTCTCTCAGTTCGGGTAATCCCATTGAAGTGGAATATCCGCTTGTCAGGCCATTCCTGATTGAATCCACCGCCCCGTCACATATATGCTGCGGCGTATTGCTAGTGGGTTTGGCCCACGACAACATCGCCGGATCGTCCACGGAAGCCGCCAGTTTCGTCATGCCATGTATTACGGACGCACCTATCCCGCTGACTCTCTGAGATACCATAATAATGATCCCCTTTTCTGTTGTTTAAGTACCCGTCACCTGCCGGTAATCAGACGGGAACATAATACTTCTCACCTGACTGCTTGGTCGTTTTTATCTCGTTTCGCTCGAGCAGCTCCTGCACATACTTCGTTGCTTCGTTGACATGGATTCCAAGTCCCGCCGCGATACCGCTCATCGTACATGGACGATGTTTTAACAGAACCAGTACATCGTCACGCTTAGCGGAAAACTCCGGCAATGCGTGGACATGCTGAAAGTCCGCAATAACCTCGCAATTCGGGCCAAATCTATTCGCAACGGATTCCATTCGTTCCTTTGAAACCGGTTTCGCATGGGCTTCGCATGGCGGACGGCTTACGGTGTTAAGCTGGATCCTCTCCGGTTTCATTTTATTCGTAACTTCGATCATTTTAGCGATGCCCGGCTCACCCATGTTGATGCCTTCAAGCAGGAAGATTTCCAGCCACACGCGTCCCTTAAAGATTCCGCTGAAGGACAGAAGACCATCAATTACCATTTCCAGGGAAAGGCTTTCATGGGGACGGTTAACTTCAAGAAAATCTTTTTCGGTACCCGCATCCAGGGATGGAATCACAAGGTCCGCCATAAGGGCCGCATCTCGCACATCCGGTCTCCAGAACAGAGAACCATTGGTCAGGAGTGCGACGGGAATATCCGTTATTGATTTAATGGCCTCGATAATATCCGCCAGTTTCGAATGAAGAGTCGGTTCACCGGAACCGCTAACAGTCACGTAATCCGGCGATGTTTCAGGGAGCGCACGCCTGACATTTTCGATAATCTTTTGTGTCGGCGCCCATTCCTTCATTTCTACTGTTTTACAGGTGGTTAGCCCAAGCTGACAGTAGATACAGTCGAAAGTGCACGTTTTGAAAGGCACGAGATCGACACCGAGCGAGCGTCCAAGCCTTCGGGATGGTACCGGGCCAAAGACCCATTCATGCTGTTTACTTTCGTCTTTCAATTGAATCCCGGCTTACATCTCACGCGTCATTACCGCCCCGCATTTGGGGCATTTCATACGGTTGCATGGCTGACCAAGCGGGTGAGGAACCTTATGACCGCATGCCGTACATACGCAGTTTCCACCGGGCCCGTCACCCGTTCCGCCCATCCTGCCGGGTCCCATACCTCTACCCTGACCTCTTCCCTGGCCTCTTCCCGATCCACTACCCTGTCCTCTTCCTGATCTTCCCATTTTAATACTCCTTCCGATACATTTATTTTTTCTAATTATAACACCAATTGAAAGTAATTTCAGAATGCAGGACATATCGTCCTGCATCGCTGATTTCATCGCTATATATAGCCGAATTTAACTAGTGAACCTTCATCCACTCCTGGATAATCCCGAAGACATCCTCCTCTTCACACGGCTCCCCCTCAAACTCGTAGTAGAGCACGCTGTAACCGTAACTTTCCAGAACTTCCCGTGCGTCGCACTCCATCTCGGATGGCTGCACGATAAAGACCGGTATCTCGTTTCCAGCAGCAAGTATGGAGTCCGATATGTAATCTGTATCGAGGTCCGCCCAGAAAGCGATGATCCCGTCGATCATTTCGGGATTTGCCAAACCTGCCCTGTACGCATACTCGGCCCCTGTACCGAATCCGAGAAGGTAAACTCTGTCGACACCCAACTCGGTCTTTAAATCCCGTATCGCACTTACAATATTACCCGTTGTCATCGTCATGACATCAGACGGAAGCTCCTCCTGGTCCATTCCCCATGCATCCCAGTTGTAAAATTCGGCATCCCCATATGCTATAGCGTATGGCCCCTGGGGTCCTGCCCAGATAAAATCAGGACTGTGAAACTGGTCGTAAACACCGCTGAATCCAAGCGCAGTTCCAAAATTATCGTGAAGGGCCACGACAAGCGTATCGGGTTCCGGTAGACCTGGCTCATCGGGCGTTCTTATATAACAGGGAGTATATGATTCACTGGAAAGAAACAAACGATCAACATCCGGCTGCATTCCCGCCATGAATTCCTTAATAGATTCCACAGCTTCAACAAAAACCTCTTCATCCCTGACCGAATCGAAATCGGGATCGACCTCCATCAGCTCGGTGTCGTCGAACCCGTACATGAACGAGACAAGAAGATAATGAGCGGCAAACTCGGCTTCACCGAGGAGCCCGTAGCAGCATGCGAGATTGTAAATCGCCGTTTCATTCGTGCGGTCGTTCCTGAGGTAAGTAAGGTAGTACTGAGCCGACAGTTCGAAGTCGCCTGCATCATAGGCCTCTCCCGCCGCATACAGATATACCGTATAGTCCTCCTGAAGAAACGCACCGGACTCCGGATCATAAATATCCAGTTCATCCGGTTCGGGATATTCATGCTGTGCAATGGCGGGTTGTATAGTCACTGCCATGATCAGCACTATTATGTTCAAAAATATTGCAGACCTCATAATGTGGCTCCTCACTCGATTTTGTATCAGTCGATAATTTAGTTGAATTCATCCCCTTTTACAACGTAATTATTCACGAGCACCCTTTCGACCGATCTGATTGCTTTCCAAGGGGTGATTAATCTTCTCAAAACACTTATACTGTTTTCAGGGGCAGTTCTTACACGGATTTAAAAGTAGTTCTGTAATGCTTCAAGCTTCTTAACTCGGGGAGGTTCCAGGCATGAAAATTCATGTTTATTTACTCGTATTGACACTCTGTGTGGTTTCAGTAATCTCCTGTTCGATTACCCCATCAGAACAGTCGCCATCTTCCCCTCCCCTGAATGATGCTTATACAGGCACATCCGGTGGAGACTGCATCGTACCCGGTACAGGCAGATACCTATGGGCTTTCCAGATGTTCGAAGTTGATCCCGCCGAACTTACTGTTGAACCGATCCCTGTTCGCGAGGTGGTAACTCATCTGAATGTCCTTAATTTCCTGGAGAAAACCCTTTGCACAAACTGCGTACAGATAGAAGGAATGACACCCGATCCGTCGGGCACCATTCTGGTCGACGTTCGAATAACGCATCCTTTTGACGACCCGAACTTCACCGGATTCGACGTTCGCGGTATCGTAATGTTCGACGCAAGCAGTACTTATCCTGTCGCGGGACTTACGGGCCCGAACAGAACACTCGGTGACGGGCAGCTCGTAAATGCGGACGGCTACACAACCCTTTTCAATTGGACAACGGACGGAAGCGGGCCGAGTGGTATGGAAGGTTATTTAAAAGGGAAATTCGCAACGGCCGATGCCCCCCATTCCCTTTTAAATGGTTTCATGAGGTATATGTCCGCAGGCGCGGCAAACACAAGAAACGCATTTTACGCCGGGGACTCGCTGACCGAGACATTTGAAATAGATATGCCCGATTCTACTTTTATCATGGGGTATGCGGTCGATGCGAGCTGGGAATCCGCAACGACCAAACCTGTAACCGATCCGATTGCCGATTTCCCGATATCGGCCAACTGTTCAGAACCATGGATGATTGAGATAGCAGAAGACCCCATAGGCGAAGGATTACATCAGTTCGGCGGCTCTACATATCTTGTGATCGACGTGTATGACTGGCAGGGTGTTTTTACACACATGGCTCCTGTTATCGAGTGTCCCGGGCTGTTTAACGGTGCAGTTATCGCCGAACATTTAGTTAATCACAGCGGTTACTCAAGCTGGGGGGTGACCCTGAGCAATAACGAGAATGCACTCCCGGGTACGTATACATGTCTTATCAAGGTTGTGGACAAGGCGAACATCGCATCGCCCTCATGGCTGGACCTTACAGCCTATCGCCTGTACGACCTAACGGTGGGAGAGCATGGGTGGGCCCGTACCTGGGGCGGAATCGATGAGGATGACGGAAAATTTATTGAATCAGACAGCGAAAACAATGTCTATGTTGCCGGGCATTTCAACGACACGGTAGATTTCGATCCCGGTCCGGAGATAGTTCAGAGGACCGGAGAATATGACATCTATCTTAGCAAATTTGATGAGAACGGGAATTTTGAATGGGTGAAGACATGGGGTTCGAGCGATTACGAGTATTTTGACGGTCTCGCGCTCGACAGTTCAGGAAATATCTTCATGGCAGGTTCATTCAATTTTACAATCGATTTTGATCCCGACGATGGGGTTCATGAGTTAACTGCGGCTGACTACGATGATAATTTTATTCTGAAACTCAATTCCGACGGGTCCTTCAACTGGGTATTTTCACTCGGCACGGGATTCTATACCGAATTTCGTGACATCGAAATTCTCCCATCCGGTAACGTCCTCGTCGGTGGGCTCTTTTACGAAACGGCTGATTTCGACCCCGGCCCGGGAGAATCAGAGTTTACTTCCAATGGTGACTGTGACGCATTCATTGCCCTTTACGATCAGAACGGGAATTTCGACTGGTGCAGAGCCTGGGGTGGCTCAGGTTATGACAGTGTAAAATCTGTTTCATCCGGCACCGGAGCGAAAATTTACGTTGCCGGCATGTTCAGTGATTCCGTAGATTTCAATCCGCATCCGGTCGATACAGAGATCCGGAATTCGGTCGACTCCTGGGACGCATACCTTTCGAAATTTAACGAGGACGGTGATTTCGACTGGGTCCAGACCTGGGGAGATACGGGTGTACAGAGTGCCAGTGATGTTGTATCAACCCTCGGGGTTGTGTATGTCGCCGGCCAGTTCGATGACATGGTTGACATGGACCCCGGAACCGGTACCGATTTCCACATATCGGCAGGCAATGGAGATGTTTACCTGACAAGATTCGACACGGACGGAACATGGAACTGGACAGTAAGTTACGGGTGCGCATCGGTCGACTGGCATCGGGACCTTAAAATTGGACCGGGCCTCTCCGCCTTCCTCTGTGGGGGTTTTTCAGACATCGTGGATTTCGATTACGGTCCCGATACCGAGGAGCTTACCCCTATCGGAGGGATAGACGCTTACCTCCTGTCATATAATCCCGACGGCAGCTTCGGGTGGGTCAGACATTGGCATGGCACAGAGCCTTCATCCTGTATCGACGTCCTGGGTATCTGTTTCAACACCGATGCCGAGATATGCCTTACCGGTTATTATGACGACACCGCGGATTTTGATCCGGGCTCCGGGGTAACAGAATATTCCTCATACGGCATGTTAGACTGCTTTGTAATGAAACTGCTGGATGACGGTTACTGGTAGCCAGCTTAAACTCCGCCACTGGACATAAAGTGATCATAGTATGTGAAGACGCCTGAAATGATCATGTGTACGCTTACTGCGCCCATCATGAATGCATTCAAACGCATTGCAATCGCGAAGTATTTAATCAGTGCGAGCTCCAACGGCCCTTTGGCATGCTTGTACGCATAAAAATAAATCAGTACCATCACTGCGTTAATTACGAATACCGCTGTAATAACTAGAAATCCCGTAATGAAATTAAACGATTCCCCGATCGTAACAGCCATCCATATAACACCCGGGCCAACCATCAGCGGTAAGGCTATCTGGTGCGCTATCTCTGTAACATCCCCCCTGAATAATTTCAGTCCGGTCGGTCCCTGGACAATGTAAACATACGCCACACCAAGGATCACCAGTCCTCCGAAAATACGCATTGCAGAAAGATCGACCTGAAAAATATCGAAGATGATAAATTCCCCGGCAACGGCAAATATCACACATACCGCGATTGTGGTTAGCGATGCGATCGCGTAGATACGCGTGAAATTCCTCCCGGAGTTCTGGTCCATCAGGTCTGCGAGGTACACCATCTGAGAGAAAGGATTAATAATTAACAGCAGGAGAAGGCCTTTTCTTATAATCTCGTCCATTGTCTCAACGACTGTTTCAACTGACTTCAGGAAATTGCATAAACCACTCTACAGAATTCTATCTGCAAGTTTAATAAATCAACCAGGTTGTTACAACCTGCTGTCTACTGATGGATGCAAGTAAAAGGGTTTCAGGTCATCCAGCGGATGCCTGTTCGCTTACCTTCTGGGTAAGTTCGCGTTCGAGTGTCGAGTATCCCCTGCCCTTATCCTCTACAAAATCGATATAAGGTATCCCCGCGATCGCGAGTGTCGGCCCCATGTCCTTGAACCTTAATAGAAAAACGGGCAGACCGAGTTCCTGCGAGAACGCATACTCCTTCATAGCCCATTTCGATTTCTTCCAGTCCGGGGAAAGAATACTAAGCGTCGCCTTCGCTCCGCGAATCACATCCTCCAGTTCAAGGTTCAGATCAGTGTTGTAATCCCTTTTGCTCTCCTGGTATTCCCAGTAAGCGTATCCCCGTTTTGCAAGGAACTCCTTAACTTCCTGCATTACCGCAGTATCTTCCTCGGCGTAGCTGAGAAAAATATAGTCCCGGTCGCTATGATTCGGCTGGCCGCCTTCAGATGGCTGCACCTTCGTCCCCCTGATTTCATCGACCAGGCTGTTCACACCGACTTCGAAATCTTCCCGGAACTCAACCTTAACTGTTTCGGTGGGTGATTTCATTTTAATCCTGGCCCCGGCAGCATCGGCCACGACACATATCACCCTGACATCACTTCGAAGGGCAAGTCCCACCTCTCCCTTGCAGATTGAGGACTGAAGGGAATTCCTGCTCGAAATAAAAATCAAAGCTGATGAAGTTTTAATTGCATCGGAAACGCGGATTGTGTATTTGGAGTCGCTGTTAAGCTGGCTCGTTCCCACCCAAACGGATACGCCCTGTTCCTTCAGGGAACTTTTCAACCTGTCAGCAAATGGCTGATCCTCCCTTGCGTTACATATGACAACGTAACTTTTCATCCAGACACCACCAGCTTGAATAACTGTTTATGTGTGCGACACACGCACCCCCTAGTGAAATAATAACTTTACTCAAATAATGTGTCAACCTGAATACATGTTCAGAACGTCGTATTCAAGGCGTTTCCGTGTTTTTTTTGCTTCAATCTATTTTAATTGCCCTTTCTGCGATCTTTCTCAGCATCCCGCCAAATACATATCCATGGATCGGTTTCAGTATCCACCAGTACAAATTTCCAATAAGCCCCTTTGCGTCAAAAATCGCTGTCTGCCTGATTATCGATCCAGGCCCATCATCAGATGGCACAACCTCGAAATCGAGCCATGCGCGTCCGGGCATCTTCATTATGCTGTAAAGTCTGAGATTACTGCCCTCAATATATTTCTCTATTACCCACGAATCAATTCGCTCACCCTCGCACATCCTATCAACCGAACACCTTTTTCGTATCATTCCCGGACCACCGACCAGCCTGTCCAGAAATCCCCTGACTCCCCATAACCAGTTCCCGCAGTACCAGCCTTTTTCACCACCTATCTCCCGAACCGGCGCAAATGCCCTCTCAGTTCCGCAGTTCACTTTCACCACACGGGAATCGATGTACCTTGTTCCGATCAGCTTCCCGACGGCACCTGCTGACGATCCTCCGTCCCTGAAATATTCCGCCCAGCTCAGATCATTAAAATACTCATCCTCGGTTTTCAGTGCCATTCCTATCGATTCCGATACTCCCGACGGTTTGATATTAAAGTCTCTCAGCGATGCTTTGTCCTTAACCACGGTTTCATTACTCAAACCCTCGATCAGAATTCTTCCCGTTCGTGCCTGTACAGGTGTTATCAACTGAAGCCAGAGACCGGACAAATAAGGCGTGAGAACCGGTACGGGTATCATGAATCGCCTGAGCGATCTGTGCTTTGCATACGACTGCATCAATTCCCCGTATGAAACTGATTCCGCTCCGCCTATCTCGTAGATCCTGTTCTCACCTGTCTCAAGTTCTGCGGCACTCATAAGGTAATCAAGGACTTCCTCGATATAAACAGGCTGACATGGCACTGAGACCCATTTAGGTGTCACCATTACCGGGAGTCTTTCGACAAGTGAACGCATAATCTCGTACGATAGTGAACCGGTTCCGATTATTATCGACGCCCTGAGTTCGATCACCTGTACATCACATTCCCTGAGAATGCTCCCAACTTCATGCCTGCTCTTTAGGTGTGGCGATAACCTGTCGTCATCGTCACCCAGACCACCGAGGTATATAATCCTTTTAACACCCGCTCCTGAGGCTGCTTTCCCGAAATTTAACGCGGCGCATTTGTCACGTTCGATGAAATCCCCTTTAGATCCCATCGAATGGATAAAGTAATAGGCAACGTCAATGTCCTTGAGAGCGGTCTCTAAGAACTGGGCGTCGAGAACATCCCCTGTGACTATTTCAGGATTCCCTGTGGAATCGGCTTTCCTATTAAATGATTCTGGATTCCTGACAAGGCAGCGGACAGCATGGTCGGTTGCCGCAAGCCTTTCCAGTAACCTGCCACCGACGTATCCCGTAGCACCTGTGAGAAGAATTTTCATGGGTTAAACATTAATGTACTTGATTCACGAGAATTTTCACAGGATTATTAACGTTTTCGATAACCACCAAATCAGGTGCCGAAGCCAGAATCCTGGATTTGTAATCTTCACAGCCAGCCCGTATCATTTGCTTAATCGACAGAGTAAATATCTCCACGTGCGATCATGGTGATGGGCTCATGTTCAGAAATTCCCCCGCATTCGCGTTACTGCTGTTAATTCCAGTCATAGCCATTCAATGGCTGGGCGGTTGCTCCTCATCGGACTCACCTTCACTGATATCTCTCGAAAGATCCGAGGATATTTCTTACTCTCCCATGTTCAATCCCGATGAGGATCTTTACTTACCGGGTGAAGTTCTCGTTGTTCTGAATGACACTATCGAAACTGGGCAGGGATCTGATTTTTTCACCGGTCAACCGCTTTCGCCTGTCAGGGAAAAAACTTACAACTGGGGAACCCTTCACAGGATGCGTATCACCGATGATACAACTGTCGAGGAAATGTGCGGTCTTTTGACCGAAGACGCAAGGGTGCGTATCTGCGAACCCAATTACATCGTTCATTTCGCAGAAGCCCCATACGTTCCGAATGATCCGATGTGGGAGAGCGATGCCGATCCGGATGACGATCCCCGTACAAGTGTCTGGGAGCAGTGGGGGCCGGCGAAGCTTGGCGCGAGCCTTGTATGGAACGACACGAAGGGTGACGAGAACCTGATCGTTGCGGTACTCGATACCGGAATCAGGTTCACGCACGAGGATCTTCACGACAACATCTGGATCAACGAGGATGAGATTCCGGACGACGGAATAGACAATGACGACAATGGCTGGATAGACGACTGGTGGGGCTGGAACACATGGGAGAACAACAATATCCCGTTCGATCTTGATGAGTCCAATGTATATCACGGTACAGGATGTGCCGGAGTGATCGCGGGAGTGCAGGACAACGGAATCGGTGTAAGCGGAATCGCTCCGAACGTCAGGCTGATGGCGATACGCGCTGACTGCGGGATACTTCTCGCAAGCGCGGTTGACTGCGTGGTCGAGGGGTGGGATTACGCGAAAACCAATGGCGCTGACATCGTATCGATGTCGTTTTACGTCGAACCTCCATCGGAGGTCCTGGAAACAGCGGCGTTCGACACATGGGATAATGGAAACGGTCCCATGCTGATTGCCGCCGCAGGCAATAACAACGACATGGAAGTCAAATACCCGGCCGGGTATGAGTGCGTCATGGCTGTCGCGGCGGCGATTCCTTTCACAAAGGACGGAGTCCCGCACGATGAGCTTCGCATTACCAACACATGGGGTGGATGGGGATGGGGTTCATCCTATGGAGGCCATCTCAGCATCGCGGGATACGGTGAGCGGTACTACTCGACATACGGCTCGGGTGATGATCAGTACTGGGACGGAGTTAACCACTGGTTCTTCAACGGCACCTCCTGCGCATGCCCTACCGTGTCGGGATGCATGGCGCTTTTACTCTCATCCCATCCCGGCCACGATGGCTACTGGTACCGCCAGCGTGCGGAGCTTACAGCGGATGATCTTCACGAACCTGGTTATGATATCCAGACGGGCAATGGCCGGATAAATGTATTCAGGGCCGTGTACGGTTCCGATCGTTTCACCGATATTGAAGATCAGAACGGTTTCGCAGACCTTGGAAGCATTTCAGGCGGGATAGAAATCTACGACAGCATTCACGATGTTTCACCCGATAACCCGTTTGCCGACACGACAGACCTGTACAGGTTTACAGCGGAGTCGGACGGATGTATCGAGATTTATCTCGATATCTACACCTGGGGTGAAGACCTCGACATGACCCTTTACCGTAATCCCTGGTTCAGTCAGGTATTTGCCGAGTCGACAGGTGAAAACCATGCGGATTCATCGAACGAATCGATCATGATTTACGTTCATGAGGGTGAAACATTTTTCCTCGAAGTAAACTCCCCCGCCCTCGGAAACTCGACAACATACGGGCTTAAGATCAACTATCTACCGAATGAGTTATCTCTCGAACCAGTTGATATCGCGCCCGCATCCGTTTCCGCTGGTGAGGTTGATGTTCCGTTACTAAAACTGACCTTCGATGTCTCATGCAGCGCATACTTGAGGGAGCTGATCTTAAACAAACATTCGACATCGCCGGATGGATTGTTTGGATCTATCGATCTTTACTCAGATACAGATGGTTCTGGAGATTTCACGCCGTCGGATGAGCTGGTCGCCTCAGATCCCGACCCGGATTTCAATCGGACCAGATTCGGGAACATGTCGATTGAATTTTCTAACGGAAATCCACTAACCATCTTCGTTGTTGCAGACATAGCCCCTTCACTGGACCCGGGAACCGAAATTTACGTATCACTTGAAACCTACAGGGATTTGACTTTAATCCAAACCGGGACTGAGTATACTGGCTTCCCTGTCAGCTCCGGTGTAATGCTTGTTGAATAATCACCGGAATTGAGGAGTATAAACAAATAATGCCAAATGGACGCCCTGGGGATCATCCAATATCCGACATAGTTGTGCACGGGAAACGGATATACTCGAAGGAAATCGACGAACTCATTTTCGAGTGCGATCGTCTGATTGTTTTAATAATTCGTCATCCAAAGGTACACAAACCGAACAGGATCGATGAAAGCCTGGATAAGCTCTTTAACTGGAGCAGGCTTCCCCGAAAAACAGAAATGAGAGATCGTCTTAATAAACTGCATTCAGAGCTGCAGTTACTTTTTTCAAACCTGGAAAAAGCCAGTAGCGAGGACAGCCACAGCGATAATATTTTTGATCAGTTCTATAGTAAACTCGATGAGATTTTCGATAACAACTGACTCACCGAAACAAACCTCAGACAATAAACGATTTGGATTTATTCAAACGCAGCTTTCAGGTTTCGGAAGTCCCGCCACACGACATGCGCCACGGGCAGGACCTGTAGTAAAGAGCCTGAAAATCTCACGAACCCCAATCCCGACTTCCTTGCAGATCAGCCTTACTTCAGGAACCACGTTGTTTTCAAGCCAGTAGTTTCTAATGAACATTACGATAGTCCAGTGGGTTTCTGACATCTCATCGATGCCTTCCTCGAGCGCGATCGCACGCGCGACATCCTCGTTCCAGAGCTCAGGATTTACCATGTATCCATCTTTATCTAATTCTATATTAATCCCATTAATGTCCATGTCTATTCAGCTCCTTTCAGTAGTGCCATTCTCCGACATCATGCCGGACGATCAGATGCAATTTCTTTCATCGCAATGATTGCCGCATCTATATGCTCTTTTGTATTGAATGGTCCGACCGAGAACCTTACTGTACCTCTTGGAGTTGTGCCGTGATGTTCGTGAATCAGCGGAGCGCAGTGAAGTCCCGTACGCGTCAGGATGTTGTAACCTGCATCCAGAATCGTCCCGATATCCTGCGCGTCGTAGTTTTCAAGTGTCATAGATAGTGTCGCTACACGGTTCTCAAGGTTTTCAGTGCCCCAGATCTTTACCCCCTTTATCTCCTTCAGGCCATTCTGCAGAAGTTCGAGTAGCTCCATCTCATGGGAATAAATATTCTCTGTGCCCTTTTCCTTGATCCATTTAAGTCCCGCGTTCATTCCAGCAATCCCCGCAAGGTTAAGCGTTCCCGCTTCCAGCCTGTATGGAAACTCCTCGATATGATAAGGAAGCGCACTCCGTACACCTGTCCCGCCATACATGGTGCCCATGATCTCGGCATCATCCGAAACACAAATCCCACCCGTACCGGTGGGACCAAACAGGCCCTTGTGGCCTGTAAACGAGAGGAAGCTGATATTACACTCATGCATGTCGAGCGGGAGCACTCCCGCGGTCTGGGCCGAATCGACTGCAAACTGTACACCTTCCTCCTCACACACTTTCCCGATCGCTTTTATATCCTGTACCACTCCAGTGACATTGGAGCCGTGATTTACTACCACAAGCCTGGTGTTATCTTTAATGTTCTTCCTGATCTCCTCAGGATCGATGTAACCCTCACCGTCGGGGATGATATAGGTCGCCTCGACGCCTTCCTTTGCCTTATGATTGACAGGACGGATGACCGAGTTATGCTCGACCATGGTTGTAATCACATGGTCTTTCGGTCCGACTGTGCCATTGATGATAAGGTTAAGGCTCATCGTTGCATTCATAGTGAAAACAAGACGATTCGGGTCTTTCTCAACACCGGAATCTACCAGGCTTTTATTGAAAAACTCCGAATAACCCTTTCGTGTCTCGTGAATCATTGCCTCAGCAGCGACTGCCAGATCGCATCCGGTTCGTCCCGGATTGACACCCTTAGTGCTGTAGAAATCGCGCACCGTGTCATGCACCACGTCCGGTTTCGGGAAACTTGTTGCCGCATTGTCCAGATAGATTAATTCGTCCATGGTAACTCCCGTTATGAAAAAAGCTACCAGTTCCGAACGAGTGCAATTACTCGCCAGGATTGGTGTTTCTCATGTCTGCCTTATAAATTAAATGGGTTTGCCATCAGCAAACCTTGGGTATACCGAATTAAAAAGAAAAAACCGGGAAATATTTTATCACGGTTACGTTTATTAAATCAAAGAAGGAATTTATGATGGATGCGTTGTAAACGCAACTTATAGCGGAAGCGTAAAGCTGAAAGTTGTCCCGACCCCCTCCTCGCTCGCGACAGCAATCGTGCCCCCATGCGCGTGAACGAGCTGTCTGACGATCGCCAGCCCGATTCCCGTACCTCCTGTACCCCTCGAACGTGACCTGTCCACCCTGTAAAAACGCTCGAAAATATGCGGAAGGTCCTGCGCGGGAATTCCGCAGCCATTGTCCCTGACGCTTACCTTTACATAATTGTGCTCATGAACCGCGTTTACCTCTATCCAGCCTCCCTTCGGTGTAAACCGGACAGCGTTCCCCAGAAGATTCACCAGGATCTGCGTAATCCGGTCACGGTCGGCATTGACCTCCGGAAGATCGGGAGGTATCCCGGTCCGTAAACTGATACGCTTTTCATCAACCTGAGGCTGAACCGAAACAACCACCCGTTCTATTGCTTCATCCAGGTGTATACTCTCCCGCGACAGTGTGAACGCAGACGATTCAATTCTCGAAAGTTCCCTCAGGTCATCGATTATATGTTCAAGTCTCGCCGCTTCCTCGGCAATTATCCCCAGTGTCTCCTTTTCACGATCCTCGCCTGCCACAACACCGTCCCGAAGCGCTTCAACGTAACCTTGAATATTCGTAAGCGGCGTCGCAAGCTCATGTGAGACGTTCGATACAAGCTCGCGCCTCAGCATCTCGGTTTTCTCAAGATTCTCGGCCATGTTATTTACCGAGTTAGCAAGTTCCTGGATCTCGTCACGGGTTTTAAGATTAACGCGCTTGGAATAATCGCCTGCCGCGATTGCACGGGTAACCCCGGCGATACTGCGGATCGGTTTTACGAACATCCTTGACAGGATAAAACTTAGAAGAATCGAGACGATCAGCGTTCCGAAGATGATCCCGAAAAACGAAGTGTTAAGTTCACTGAGGACCTGCTCCGGATTGACTTCCGCGGGAGGACCACTCGTCGATCGTATGGTCAGCTTGCTCTCCTCTGCGGTTTCGCCTTCGTAATAACTTATAGTCGTAGTTCCAGGCGGAATGATCTTGTAAACGTTCTCACGAACGGTAATACTTGTCGCGGTTGACTGAAGGACCATGACCGCAATCAGCAGTATGATGAAACCAAGAAAAAGTTTTGCCTGTATGTTAAATTTCATCTGACTCCCTGAATCTGTAACCAATACCGAATACCGACTCTATGTATCGCGGTGATTTCGAATCGTCCCCAAGTTTCCTCCTGATGTTCTTGACGTGGACATCTATCGTTCGATCCAGCACACCTTCCGTGTCATCGTCATGAAGGCTGTCGAGAAGCTGCGCGCGTGAGAATACGCGTCCCGGACGAGATGCCATGTATGAGAGCAGACGGTACTCGGTGGACGAGAATTTTATCTCCTCCCCTTCGCGCCTGACCGTGTACCTGTCAAGATCGAACTCAAGGTCGAGGATATCGAACCTGTGCAACCCATTTTCATTCGGTGTTCCGTCCACGCGACGGAGTATCGCCTTGACCCTCGCTATCAACTCACGGGGGTTGAACGGTTTCGTCACGTAGTCGTCCGCACCGATTTCAAGACCAAGGACCCTGTCCAGTTCCTCCGATCGCGCCGTGAGCATCAGGATCGGGACATTCGATTTTTTCCTTATATACTTCGCGACATCTATACCGTCCATCCCCGGAAGCCCGAGGTCGAGTATCACGAAATCCGGTTCTTCCCTGTCAAACAGGTTAACGCCATCAACACCGGACAATGCTGTAACCGTTGCGAACCCGGCCTCCTCAAGATACATCCTGACGAGTTCGCAAATTTTCACGTCGTCTTCTATAACGAGAAACTTTTTCATTTTCCAGTTTCCATACTTTAGATGGAAAATCCGGGAACCGCAATTTTCAGTTCCCGGATTCTCATTATGTAAGGGCCGGGTCATGCTGATTTTTGGCGTTCGGGTCCGGTTCCGGTTCTGCTTTATTCCTTGTCTTCTTCGTCCGCCTGCATGTTGAATTCGATCGATATACCGCCATCGATCTCAAATACATCAACCGTCTCGAAAACATAGTCGTTATCCTCAAGGATATCCTCGACGATTTCATCCGCCCGCGAACGTATCTCCTCAACCCCGGATTCATCCTCCGAAGTAATTTCGATGATCATTCTGGCGCTGTGCGTATCACCCTCATCTTCCACTTCATCGATCCTCACAGTGCACTTGCTGTTCGGTATATCGAAATTGTCTCCGGTGATACCTGAAATCAAAACGGATGATTCCGACTCGTCACAGGTAATCGAAATCCGTGCGTCGTCGTTCTCAATGAAAATCTCCACGGTTTCACTTGCGTCACCGCTGATTTCTTCCGAGGTACACGTGCTGCCCTGTACCCGAATAATATTTTTCCCGCTGAATACCGTAACGCTGCTTTCGTCATCCGATGTGGCAATGGATGTGAAAAGTTCCGGTACACCCTGACATCCCACCATAAAGATTAACGTCAGTGGGATTATTAACATTGCTGTTCTCATTTCCATTCTCTCCTTGAGACGTGTAATTTATTCATACTCGGCTGTTTTCGCCTTGTTACACGAGAGAATATAAACTCCTCAAATGAGGATTTAATGAAAGAGTTATGAAAAAGTAATGAAAACAGGCTATGTGATGAAAAAAAATTTCGAGTGAAACACAGCTTGACATATACGTCAGTTTCATTGAAAATCTGATCCGGTTCGTTCGTCTAAATAACTTTGGATGAAACAACACGATGACTGAATCCTGTTTTGACAAAGGCAGTTTTACGCCAGAGGAACTTACCAGGCTGAAGGCACTCGCCGATCCGATACGCCTTGCGATATATTCCCTTCTTGATGAACCCCGCACGGTAACTGATATCGCCTCACTGCTTGAAACCGACCGTAAAGCTCTTTACCACCACGTTAAACTTCTCAGAACGAGCGGACTCATAGAGGAAAGTGATTCCAGGTTCGTAAAAAACCTGAAAGAAATCACCTACCGGCGTTCTGAAAATATCATGATGGATTCACTTGCGGCATTACTATGGAGCGATGCAGGTGGTAAAATACTAAGTGCGATACGCGCTTTTTCGGACGATGCAAATGAAACCGAGTATCGTGACAGGGATTCAATTGCAACAGTTTCCAGGAAAAGGTTCATGGTTAATAGTGACCGTCTCGAGGAAGTAAGGGACAAAATTATCAGCTATCGTGAAGAGTACTGCCGCAAGGTAATGGCGCTTGCAGAAAAAGAGGAGGGGGAATTAACCGAAATCGAACTTATGTGCATTTTCTTTGACAGGTAATCACTTGATATCTGTTAATTTCGGTACGTAATCCCCCAAAATATTTTACATAACTGAAGTTATTCAATTATCCGCACTGCCGGAAACGGCAGATTTCATTCAAAATATTTATAACGTTCAAATTTTCTTGTTGTCTTTGCATTATCATGTCTATATACTTAAGATATCTACATAGGACAAACTACATTCACGGGAGTTAACCATGCTTAAATGGTCGGCGATAATCGTTGTTCTTGCGCTCATTATTATACTGGGATGCAAGGGCGGAGGAACCCCTGTTATTCCGCCCGATGGCAACAGCCATGCGGCTATTACAGGGCCTTACGATGATCCCCGCGAGGTTACGGCTCAGTGCCTTGAATGTCACGGGGATGTAGCGGCGGACATTATGCAGACTTCTCACTGGACATGGGTCAGTGGCGAAGTGACTCTTCCCGGTGGTTCGGCTCCCGAACCATACGGAAAAATCAACTCGATTAACAACTTCTGCATCTCCGTACCCTCCAACTGGGGAAGATGCACGCAGTGTCATATCGGATACGGGTGGAACTCTCCTGAGTTCGATTTCAGCGATGAAATGAACCTGGACTGCCTAATCTGTCATGACACGACCGGCACTTACAGGAAGGCGAAGACAACCGCGGGATTACCTGAAGAATCCGTTGATCTGGAATATGTCGCGCAGAACGTCGGGACACCGTCCCGTGCCAACTGCGGCGCATGCCATTTTAATGGTGGTGGCGGAAACGCCGTAAAGCATGGCGACCTTGACCAGTCGATGGTAAATCCGAGTGCATCGATTGATATTCACATGGGTGGAGCCGACATGCTCTGCCAGGACTGCCATGTTACTCGTGACCATGACATCGGTGGAAGGCTGCCGTGGCTGAACGACTACATCAGCCTTGATGTAGAGTGCACCTCGTGCCACTCCGAGACACCTCACGAATCGGCAAGGCTTAACTGGCATTACCTGAGTGTCTCATGCCAGACCTGTCATATTCCACTGTATGCCTATGAAGACCCGACGGTCATGCACTGGGACTGGTCGACCGCGGGCCTTCCGGCAGCACCGGACGATCGCGAATGGGATCAGAAAAAAGGCAGCTTCGTTAAGGCAACTGACGTGGTCCCCGAATACTTCTGGTTTAACGGCACCATGGACAGCTACCTTCCCGGAGATGAAATGGACCCCGCCGGTGAAACCGATCTGAATTACCCGCTTGGGGACATTGATGATCCCGGTGCGAAGATATGGCCATTCAAGGTACATCGCGGGTACCAGCCGTACGACACTTCGTACAACATCTTCCTTATTCCCAAGCTCTTCGGTCCCGGTGGATTCTGGGCGACCTTTAACTGGGACCCCGCATTCCAGCTTGGAGCCGAAGATGCCGGAATTCCGTACAGCGGCAATTACGGTTTCGCGGATTCCGCCATGTACTGGCCGATCACGCACATGGTGCAGTCGACCGAAAATGCCCTCCAGTGCGGCGCATGTCACACCGGGGAGGATCCGGGATTACTCGACTGGGAAGCTATGGGTTATGAAGGTGACCCGACGATATTCGGATCCCGCTGGGATTAGGAATTAAAAGAATATTTTGCATACATCTCCCCGCTTAATACTGCGGGGATTTTTATTAACCTTAGCAAAGTAAAAGATTATTTGTCATAGTGCGGTGTATTGGATAGAATAAAAATAAGCCCCATGTCAGGAGTGAAATAATGCAATACAGGAACCTGTGCGGAAAAGAGGTCTCCACCCTTGGATTCGGGTGCATGCGCTTCCCCCTTCTTGATGAAGACACGGCCAATATTGACGAAAAGGAAGCGTCGAGAATGATCCATTACGCGGTCGATTCCGGCGTCAATTACCTCGACACCGCATGGCCTTATCACATGCAGATGAGCGAACCGTTCGTCGGGAAGCTGCTAAAATCCGGGCTCAGGGATAAGGTACTCATCGCGACCAAGTTGCCTTCATGGTTAATCGAGACAACCGGGGATTTCGACAGGTACCTGAACGAGCAGCTTAAGAAGTTACAGACAGATCACATAGATTATTACCTTGTCCATGCGCTCAAGGATTCTCTCTGGGGTAAGCTTAAAAAACTCGGTGTGCGTGAGTGGCTCGACAACACGCTGAAGGACGGGCGTATCGGTATAGCGGGATTTTCATTTCATGACGAGTTACCGGTCTTCAAGAGGATTGTCGATGAACATCACTGGTCATTCTGCCAGATCCAGTACAATTACATGGACACCGGGTTCCAGGCCGGAACCGAGGGTCTGGAATACGCCGCGAAGAAGGGGCTGGATATAATCGACATGGAGCCCCTCAGAGGGGGCAAGTTAACGAACAACATTCCGCCCGAAATAACCGGGTTACTTGAAAAATCAGGCCTTACGACAACACCTGCGGCACTCGGATTACGATGGGTATGGAACCGTCCGGAGGTAAAAACCTTACTTAGCGGTATGACGACAATGGAGCATGTCAGGGAGAATATTGAAATTGCTGAAACCGCCCTGCCCGGCTCGCTCAGTGGTGATGAAAAAGACCTAATCGATCGGATCAGGCAGATATTCCTCGACAGAATAAAAATCCCGTGCTCGGAATGCGAGTACTGCCTTCCCTGCCCCGAGGGAGTGAAGATCCCGGCAATTTTCTCCATCTACAACGATCTCCATATATATGGCGATGAAAAATGGGCGAGGCTGTATTACGGGATGACGGTTCCGGAGGATGGGCGGGCATCTAACTGCGTTCAGTGCGGACAGTGCGAGGAGAACTGTCCGCAGCAGATAAAGATCATAGATGA
>Ga0272443_10001596_pt1 | contig 32209 bp, 23 predicted proteins | sample SSMAcet12_FD_193581 | JGI IMG/M metagenome (GOLD analysis project Ga0272443, IMG submission 193581) | Marine sediment archaeal communities from Little Sippewissett salt marsh, Falmouth, MA, United States - SSM-Acet-12 | ecosystem: Environmental > Aquatic > Marine > Wetlands > Sediment ... | reverse complement strand
TATAGTTGTCTCTGACACAACCGAGGAACCTCGAAGTATCCGTTTGCCCGTATGGTTCGTCCGTGCTGGGGCACTGCTGCTGGCAGTTGTGATAGTACTGGCTGCTCTGGGAGCACTTACGTACTCAAAAGTGTTGAGCAAGGCATCAATTGCTGATGATCTCCAGGCTGAGAATCAGATACTCAGGGATTATACGGAGCGTGTTCATACGCTGGAGCAGGACCTGATGACGAACAGGCTTCTCCTGAGGAAAATGATGGAGCTTGCTGGTATTGAGATCGACTCTCAGGAGCATGTGTGGGACAGCGCCATGCCAGAAAGTGACAATCTGGCTGGTCCCGGCTCCGACGGCGGTGCTCCGCTTGTCTCGCACTCCACAGCTGGTCGAGAGGGAGCAGACGATAACGTGCCGAGTGGCATCCCGATGCAGGGTACGTTCTCCCAGGGTTTCAGACCGGACTCGTCAGAGGGTTTGCGACGACATTTCGGAATCGACATAGCCGCGAAGGAAGGAACGCCGATCTTCGCTACTGCAGGTGGAAGAGTGGAATTCGCGGGTTGGGATGAAAGCTATGGAAACTATCTGGTCATTGACCACCAGAACAGCTATAAAACTCACTACGGTCACAACAAGGCTATTCTTGTTTCCGTCGGTGATGCGATCAGTTCGGGGGAACTGATTGCGCTTTCGGGAAACACGGGCCGCAGCTCCGCTCCGCATTTGCACTACGAGATTCGGTTAAATGGTGAAGCTGTTGATCCGAATGATTACTTAGACATACTGGAACTCAAACAGGCAGAGTGAAAATGGCTGAAAGCATGAGCACTGTAATTGGAAAGGACGCCAAGCTCACCGGCACAATCGAGGTCGCCGGATCCTTGCGTATTGATGGCTATATAAAGGGAAAGGTCGTTTCTTCCGAAACAGTAGTAATAGGGACGACCGGCAAAGTTGAGGGCGATGTGGATGCCAAGAACGGCACCATCGCCGGAACAGTGACCGGAAATGTGACTGTGACCGAAAAAGTCGAGCTTCAGACGCAGGCTGTGCTTTACGGTGATCTGAAGACAACGGCGTTGGTCATTGAGCAGGGAGCGACCTTTGATGGAGCATGCTGCATGAAACAAGGTGCGACAAGGCACGAAGCTGGGGGGACGAACTCGAAATAGAGGTGTTGACAAGTCATCAATTGCTGTGGATAAGCTGCTATGATGTTGTGGGCCCACGTCTTCGGGCCGTAGCTTAAAACTATCATTTAAGGGTTATCCACAACATACTGAAGTTTCGTAGACTAGAATATCTTTAACTGTGCCGGTAGATTTCAACGAATGCAACTTAGATAGGGGAATGCAGTTTTGACCAAATTTGCTATTGGCCTTTTCATGGCCGGATTGACACTTGTGGTCTGGATTTTTGGATGGACGCTTAAGAACTTACGCCGAAAGTCTCACACCCCTGTCAGTAAACGCAATCTCCGCGGGATCAAGATAGCGCTCTTTGTGGTAGGCCTCGCCTGCATAGGAATCTCGCAGTTGACATTCTGGATTGAGAGAAATCTATCAGCCTTCGAAGTTCAGCACAGCGGCGTTCCGGTAGGAATAGTGAGTTTTCAATACGTTGAGGACGGGGGCGATTTCATAACGATATCCAGCCGGGCAGTGTCTGACTCGGCAAGGCTTGCTCCTACGCAGCTGGTAATGCGATCCAGAGCGGCATCACTCGAGATTGAGAGACTCGATTTCGATGAATCACTGTCATCGATAGGATTGAAGGACTTCAGCCGCATATCATCGGTGCATTTCCTTGGGGAGCATGGAGAGAGTGTTGAGAGTGCTCCGTTCGTTACTCTGAAGAAGGACGCTACATCATTCTGGAATGTAATGAGCAAGCTCTCCAAAATCTTGCCCCTTGTGAAAGCTACCAAACTCACGACAGATCCTTTGTTCTTTGACCCGGGTGGCAGCTTCGAAATTCATGTCGGTGAGTCTCGTGCATATGTCTCCAACCATTCTGAGGAGTTCTGATTTCCGATGCCAGAGGGAAAGCTCGTTGATTATGTTTTCTTGAAGGACGTACCTTCCCGACTCTACGGTGAAATGCTTGTTGAGGCCCTCAGGAAGCAGGATATCCCCGCAATCATCAAATCAGACGATATTGGCATTGTCCTCGGCAGCTACGGCACTACGTCCCCGGTCAGGGTTGAGGTCTGGGTAGACCGGGCATCTCTTGAAGAGGCAAAGGATTTGGCCAATATCGTGTTAGACGGCATTTAGGTGATTCAATAAGCCCTCTGATTCTTCATCAATAATCCATTCACTTTTCCGATAAAGGTTATAAGAGAATCTGTTGTCATAACCTCTTGTACCTGGAAAATCTGTCAACCATGTACGTTGGTAAAACTATAGAGCAACGTTCGGATGTAGCGAGTTTCATCGGTACTCTTAACCGCGCTCTGAAGACCTCTGTACTTTATCCTCCTGAAAGCAAGCTGCCCAGCGAATTCAGGGAGTCCTGCTGGGTGTCACTTAGGAAATCGCTTGCAGATATGGGATTGGTGAATCTTGAGATCAGTCGTAGTGAAATCAGCTTCGATGGTGAGTCGGTGTATTCGGCCCAGGACGAAGAGATTTCACTCGCATCTATAATACACAGGGATGGAATTCGGAGTCTCAGTTTTCGAGAAGGAATTCCCCGGGAGGAGTTCGACAGCGTATTTGCGGCTATCCTTGCAGTGTATGCCCGCTCGGAGGAATACGAGGACTTGGCAAATCTGCTGTGGGAGGCAGATCTTGATTTCGTTGACTATGAGGCGGTGGATAACTTCACAGTAACGGAGATGTCACTCACGTCTACCATTCGACCGGACGATGCAGGGGAGCTGCAGTATAACGACATTATCGCCAGAGAACAGGAAGACGGCGATTTTTCGGGCCTTGATCTGTCGGAACTGTCGAGCAGTACTCTGGAGCTGTTCTCATCCAGTTCAATGATGATGAATCTGCAGAGGTTCAAATCTGAGGAGAACGATGCTATAATCGAGCTGATAAGGAACGACCAGCAGGTTTCCGTTGAGTTCGCCGCGATAGATTTGCTGTTTGATATAGCACATGGAGAAAGAGAGAAAACGGAGTTCCTTAAAACTGCAGAGACAATAGACAGCGTTTTCAACAGGTTGCTCGAAGCTGAAGTTTTTCCGTTGCTGGTGTACCTTCTCGGGAAGCTGAAAAAGGCGTCTGATGACGTCGATGCAGCCGTGCCACACAAAGCTCAGAGATTTCTTGAGAGCTATCACAGGAGCGGTGACAGGATAAGGATTTCGCATCTCACTAAAATCCTCAATCGCTCGGAAGACCAGAACCTCGAACCCCTGCAGACGTATCTTGAAGAACTGGACTGGAGTTCTCTGGCACAGCTGGTTTGGATGCTTGGCGAACTGAAGTACTACCCTGCTCGGAAGGCCGTGTGCAGCATTCTTCAGGAGAAAGGCAGAAAGAAACCGGAGATTATCGCCGGGGCGGTATATGATTCTCGCTGGTATGTGGTCAGGAATGCGGCCTCCATCCTGGGAGAGATAGCGACGGAGAAATGCGTTGCTCCCCTTAAGAGAGCATCGGAGCATGAAGATGAAAGAGTCAGGTGGGAAGCGGCTGCAGCCCTCGGGAAGATCAACTCCCGATTGGCTGACGAAGTGCTGATCACATTGTTACACGACGAATCTGCCAGAATTCGAAGAACTGCAGCTCGACATATCGTACGCCGTCGATTCGAGCCAGCATATGGTTCGATTCTCTCCATGGTTAAGGATAAGGGATTCAAGTTCGCGTCACCTTCGGAGCAAAAGGAATTCCTCAACGCATTAGCGGCAACCGGAGGATCCAGAGCCTTCAGCGTGCTCAAGAAGATCGCGAAACGCTGGACACCTTTTGGTAAAGAGGCATGCAAGAGCTTGAAAGAGTTAGCGGTGCATGCTCTTGCGTTGATCGAGGATGACAGGGTCGACAGCACGCTTGAGGGATGGGCCCGGAGTTCAAAGCGCAATCTCTCGGAATGGGCCAGAAGCGCTCTCAAGAGAAGATCACGCGATAAACTCGGCAGGGAGGACAGTTGATGGCTGGAGTAACCACACGTTCGAGGTCCAATGCCCCGACTGCAGCCGATTCCGACCATCACATGAGGAATGAAGCCGGCAAGGATCTTGTCAATCAGCTTTACGTAGTCCTGAGAACATGCAAGGTGTATGAACCGAGCAACGAGAATTACAGGCGACAACTCGTGAAGTTGTATGATGCTTTAGGACAGTGTTTCGAGTTTGATTCCTCGGCGACGGTGCATATAGCCGATGGTTACTTCTTTTTCAATGAGGAGAGACTGCGGATAGATCTGAATGGTTACCTCGCGACCAAGTATCTGCAGGAAGCGTTTCAGATACTGGAGATATCAGGAATCAGATTCGATGAGGGTATAGAGATCTCGACTCTCAGCGCGCTCTTCAGGCTCATCGCGGAGACACTTCCCCGCTACATGGAGGATACCCCGGAAGACATCGGCGAGAGGATGACTGGATTGGATTTGCCGTACCTCGCCATGTTCCCGGCATTATCCGAGGAAGCGAGCGGCAAACGGCCGAGAACGATCCGCGAGAAGAAGAGACTGGCAAAACACAATTTCTTCACTGCGATAAACACGGTGGGAGAAATCGTATCTCAGACATCAGCAGATAAGAAAGTCAACGGTGCCAGAGTCAAGAGAGTCGTGCATTCGATTGTTGACCAGATTCTTTCAGATGAAACATATCTTCTCGAGCTTGCTGCACTGAAAAACTTCGATGACTATACGTTCGTCCATTGTGTCGATGTCTGTATCTTCTCGATTGCGGTCGGTCTTCGCCTCGGTTTCAACAAACGCATGCTTTCCGAGCTTGGTTTCGCGGCTATGTTTCACGACATTGGCAAGACGCGGCTTCCGGTTGATCTCCTGAACAAACCATCGGAGTTAGACCGTGACGATTGGCAGCAGGTCCATGAGCACCCCGTGCACGGGGTGCGCCTGATCGGCAATTCGATGCTTCTGGAAAGCCACTCGGCTCGTGCGATGATCGTATCATTCGAACACCACAAGAATCTCGACGGGACTGGATATCCATACATCAATCGCAATGCGAGCATCAATCTCTTTTCCCGAATTGTTGCGATATGTGATTTCTTTGATGCCCTTACATCGGGACGAAAATACCAACCGAAAAGGGTGCGGCTCGATGAGGCTGTCCGTGAACTCGCGAAACTGGCGGGGTCCAAGTTTGATCCTCTGCTCGTAAAAGTTTTCATCAATGTCGTGGGGCTCTATCCTACAGGTACTCTGCTTCTTCTCGACACTGGAGAACTGGCAATGGTAGTGTCTAACAATCCGGAGGATGTTCTCAGACCCAGGGTGAAGATCCTCGCAAACTCCAATGGATTGCTCGAACAGCCGAAAGTGTCGGATCTTACCGATATAGATCGATCCAACGGTAGATTTATCAGAAGTGTATCGAGAGTAGTCGATCCGGAGAAATACGATATCGACATCTCACAGTTTGTTCTGGATTCCGAATAAAAAAGAAGAGACCACAAAGGGCCTCTCCTTCACCACACACCAGCAACGGACCTACTACTGCTAATCAGGAGGGTAACGCAACACGCTCCTGTGTAATGCCGACACCCTTGCGGGGCACAGCATTGGAGGAAGAAACAAAAGCAAAAATCTATCTAAGAACTTGGCAACTATGTCATTCAGTGTCTTCATCGTTCCTTTACCTTTCATTAGTTATAATGAAGACTGCAACCGAAAGTTCCACTTTTTACGTACGAAGAGCGTAATAATCGCGTGGTATAGACTAGCTGAACCGTGTGTTTAGAATCCGAGCGTCCTGAAGGCAGATGGCAGGCAGGCGATAATATCCGTTGGAATTAGCCCTGTTTCCCCAGTGTCCTCGACCGCTATGTCGGCTGCGAAACCATGCATGTACGCCCCGCAGCATGCGGCCTCTGTTGGATTCAAACCCTGTGCAAGGAATGCGCCGATAATCCCCGTTAAAATGTCTCCCGAACCTCCGGTAGCCATTCCTGCATTGCCGGTAGGATTCAGGTATACCTCGCCGGAAGGATCAGAAATGAAGGTCGGTGCGCCTTTGAGAAGAACTGTGCAGTCGAATTTCGACGCGGCTTCACGCGCAAAAACATCTCGATGCATGGCTATTACCGGAATCTCTGCCTCCATGAGCCGTGATAACTCACCGGGGTGCGGCGTAATCACAAGTGGCGCATCACATTCGGCGAGTCTCTCCGGTGATTCCTGAAGAGCATTCAACCCGTCCGCATCAAGCACGAACGGAATACGAATTCCGGGGAGAAGACGGTTTATCATCTCTTTTGTTTCGTGATGTTGCCCGATTCCGGGACCGATTGCGGCTGCATCCATTGCCTCGAATTCCTTGCGGATTTCTCCGAGACCCCTGAGGGCGAAACAGCCCTTACGTTTAACATCTGGAAGCGGTCTCGTAATCACCTCGGAAAGCTTCATTTCGCAGATGTCGTTCAGGCTTGCCGGGATCCCCAGGTAGCAAAGCCCCACACCAGATCGAATTGAGCTTTCAGCTGCCATGCATGCTGCTCCCGTGAAGCCTCGTGCTCCCGCGAGTACCAGTAATTTGCCGCACGAGCCCTTGTGGGCTGTGGGAGCACGCCGGGGAAGTCGGTTTTGCACATAGGCCTCATCTATGAGGTTCAGACTGATCGCTGCGGACTCGATTATGTCCTCCGGAATACCGATATCGATGATTTTGAGATCACCTACATGCTCCCGTGCCGGGTAGAGGAACTGTCCGAGCTTCGGAAGCGCCATTGTAGCGGTGCCTGTGGCGAATATGCATGCTCCGGACACTTCGCCAGTGTCACAGTCTATTCCTGAGGGAGCATCTATCGCGAGTATAGGAACATCTGATGAGTTTATCCGGTCAACACAGGTTGCTATGATGCCCCTTATCTCGCCTCTGAAGCCGGTGCCGAATATTGCATCAACAATCAGATCAGCGCCGTCCATTTCAGGGATGCGGGCTTCATCGAGAATCTCCGTGAAGCTGATCTTTAGTTCCTTGATCCTGAGGTAATTTTCCCTGGCGTCACCTTTGAGTTCTGCGGACTTACCGAATAGATAGATTTCTACTGCGGCTCCCCATTCGTGGAGGTATCTTCCCACCACGAATCCGTCGCCGCCATTGTTACCTTTGCCGCAGAAAATGAGAATCCGGTCTCCGTTTACAGACCCACCAATCATTTCTCTGCCGAACTCGGCGGTTCCGAGACCGGCAGCTTCCATCAAATCGATACCGGGAATACCCCTTCCATCGATGGCCGCAGAGTCGATGCCCTGCATTTGCTTTGCCGTGACCAGTTTCATGGTGCTAATATTACATATTGTAACGCGCGTTGGCAATCGGAAATACAGGAATACAGCTTCAAATCGACGTTGAGACGTATTTTGTCAAATCAGCAGTCGGGAGTTCCATCGCCATCGGTATCGCACGGAGGCGTCGTACCCAAGAAAACGTAATAAAGCAGATATACAGCGTCATCGACATCGACATTGCCGCTGCAATCGACATCAGCCGGTTTCATCGGATTCGGCGGGGTACCGCCCTGGAAGATATATGCAACGAGAAACACTATATCATCAATGTCAACGATTCCGTCAAGATTGGCGTCTCCACAGATCGGTTCGTAGATCTTGATGCGTATCGGATGGTTGAGGTTCGTGTAATCATTTGCCAGCAATAGCGGTTTGTCTGGCGCTCCTCCCCATCCGCAAGTCAGACCTGAGAATTTCCATGCTCCAGCGGCTCCCACGAATGCTGAATCGATCAGGAGTTCACCGGTTCCGGGGCCGAAGTCAAGGAATATACTGAAGAAGAAAGTCTCTTCGGTCACCGGCATACCGCTCGGCGGCATTCCTGCGCTTCCAACAAGGAACGAGTCAGGGGGTGTACCGTCAAAGAACTTTGTCAACAATCCGGCTCCGAGATTGAACCAGAACAGCATCGGTCCCGGATCATAGCCGGCATACTCCCATGAAACGCCACCTGTGGCATCCAAAACGAAGCCATTGGAGTGTCCCATTATGCGAACTGGTTCCGGGCAGAGGCGCTGGACGTAGAACGGAAGCTCTGCGTCCAGAGTACCAGCGGCGATCGAGTCGACTGCAATTCTGACGAAATCGGGTGGCAAAGTACCCTCTGGATATACGGATATGCCAAGGTATACAGAGACAGACTCGTTTTCCACATCTTCCGATGACACCACGATCGTGTCGGAGTACTCACCGTCAGCCAGAACTGATAAGTCAAAACTGATCGAGACAGTGCACGGCGTTACTCCACTCGTGGGTGAGACTGAGAACCACTCTGCACTCTCAAGGATATCAAATGACGCAGCACCGGCATTGCATAGAACTTCGAAGTGGTAATCCTCCGGATCAGGCCAGCCTATAACCGATGATATTAGGTCAAAACTGGTAGGGAAAGCGATAATCGCTGTTTGATTGAATACGACACCGATGTCATCGGCCAATCTCTGGGAAACTGCAAGGTCGATGTCTGTGTCGTTATCGAAATCCGCGTGCGTGATCGCGGTATGGTATCCACCGATCCAGGGAAACTCGGTCATGTCGAAGGCGCCGGAGCCGTCATTGATAAAAAGGTTGATACCATAGTACGCGTAGTTACCTCCTACCAAATCCACATCGCCATCACCATCGATGTCTAATGATTTGATGAATAGCGGTTCACCCGCATCCAGCCTGTAAAGCTCAGTGAATGTTGCATCTCCGTTATTATGCAGAATCGAAATGTCATCACTGGTGCTGTTGGTAGCTGCCAGATCGAGAAATCCATCTCCGTCGAAATCACCGCTGCCGACATAGTATGGATCAGGCCCTACGGTGTAATGGACAGCAGGCGAAAACAGCCCGGTTCCATCGTTGATGTAAATCGAGACGTTGTCATCCCGAACATTCACGGAGGCAATGTCAGCATCTCCATCGTTGTCGAGATCGGGCGTGCATACGGAATAGACAACATCGCCGCTTGGATAATTTGCGCTGTGCTCGAATACGCCGCCGTTATTCGTGTAGATGGAAATATTGTCCGGTGGTGAGTAGTTTGCTGTTACAAGGTCGAGATCGCCGTCATTATCGAAATCGGCGGCCTCGATCCATCGGGCCTTTTCGGATGACGTGAAGATGGTGTCGAGACTTAGCGTCCCGGTGCCGTTGTTGTGGACAATTGCGATGAACTGCGATGTCTGGCTGACCGCCGCGATATCCTGATCGCCGTCATTGTCAAAATCATCAACAGTGAAGCAGATCGTTTCTCCCCCGAGTTCACAGTCTGAATACATGAAGAACGATCCGGTGCCGTCATTTGCGAGAACATAAACACGGCCGCCGAAGAAGTCTGCGCCGACTATGTCGATATCGAAGTCGCCGTCCATATCACACGCTTCGACAAAGTAGGCCCTCTCACCCGCACCGTAACCGATCTGGGGCGCGAATGCTGACGGTCCGGGATAGGTTTTGACCGAGAACGACCATGCGTAACCGTTCTGCAGTGAGTCGCCTGTGCTTGACTTCACGCCTGTGGTGAGTACTACTCTTATTTCCTCACCCAGGGCGAAGTCGTATCTCGGATTGAACGTCAGGCGCTGGCTGGAATTGTCGTATGTGACCATACCTCTCAATCTGCCGCTTTGGGAGCCTGTGACAAGTACTGTCGAGTCATGTATGGTAGTTGAATCTAATTGCGTTTCGAAATAGACAAGTATAGAGGCTTCCCGAGAAACGCCCACAGCGTTCTGGGCGGGAGACACCGAGACCACCGAGGGGTTGGCCGCATGGGCGCTCGATTCAACGCATGCGATCATCATGATTGCGGCCGCGAAGATAATGCAATGCCGCTTCATCTTACTCTCCTTGCTCGATTTTGATATATATCGAAGCTACTTGCGAAGTTGATGGATACAGGAGTAATATAGCTACCAATGTGGTGTTGTCAATGGGTGAAGGGCTATAAAGAATCCAAAGGTCTGTCGAAGTCTTAACAAAAACGCCGCCGACATTGAAACCGGCGGCGTTTTGGAATACCAGACAATTATCAGCATTTCTTTTTCCTGGCAGTCGATCCCGCGAGCGCGATTTTCAAGACCTCCTCGGCATTCTCGACAAACTCGAGCTTGAGGTTTCTGACCAGCTCGTCGGGGATTTCCTGCGTGTCCTTGCGGTTCTGTTCCGGCAGGATGACAGTCTTCATTCCCGCGCGATAAGCCGCAAGGAGTTTCTCCTTGAGTCCGCCAATCGGGAGGACATTTCCGCGTAGAGTGATTTCGCCGGTCATCGCAATCTTCGGTTTGATAGGCTTGCCTGTCATCAGAGATGCTATCGCAGTCGCCATCGTGATACCGGCCGACGGGCCGTCTTTGGGCACAGCTCCCGCAGGCACATGAACGTGAATGTCGAGCTTTTCGAAGCACTCCTCGTCGATGCCGAGCGAAGCGGCGTTTGATCTGATGAATGAGAGAGCGGCCTGCACGGATTCTTTCATCACGTCGCCGAGATGTCCGGTCAGGATAAGTTGTTTTCTGCCGGCCATCTTTGTGGCCTCGATGAAGAGGACTTCGCCGCCCACTGATGTCCATGCGAGTCCTGCTGCAATTCCGACCTGCCCCACGCGTTCTGCTTTCTCACGAATGAATCTTGCGGGGCCAAGGTATTCGTTCACGTTGTCCTTGGTGACTATCGCCTTTTTGCGGCTGCCTTCAGCTACCTTCCGAGCAACTTTGCGACAGACGGTTGCCACTTCCCTGTTCAGGTTTCTGACACCCGATTCCCGCGTATAATCATTGATAACCTTTTTTATTGCTGCGTCCCTGATCTCCAGCTTTTTCGTTGTGAGGCCGTGATTGTCAAGCTCCCGCGGCAGGAGATACTTGCGAGCGATCTGTACCTTCTCGAGATCGGTGTACCCGGGCAGGCGGATGATTTCCATACGATCCCGTAGAACGTCGGGGATTGTATCGAGAATGTTCGCCGTCGTAATGAAGAATACTTTCGACAGGTCGAACGGCACGTCAAGATAGTGATCCGAGAACGAGTTATTCTGCTCAGGATCGAGGACTTCAAGCAGTGCCGACGCCGGATCACCCCTGAAATCTTTCCCGACTTTGTCGATTTCATCGAGCATGAAGACGGGGTTATTCGAACCGGCGCGCCTGATTCCCTGAATTATGCGGCCGGGCATAGATCCGATATATGTTCTGCGATGCCCCCTGATTTCGGCTTCGTCATGCATTCCACCGAGAGCTATCCTCTGGAACTTGCGCCCCATTGCGCGAGCGATCGACTGGCCGAGTGATGTTTTCCCGACACCGGGAGGCCCCGCGAAACAGAGAATGGGACCTTTAACATCAGGCTTGATCTGCCTGACTGCGAGGTATTCGAGTATTCGCTCTTTGACTTTTTCGAGATCGTAATGATCTTCGTCGAGGATTTTCTGCGCGCGTTTGATATCAAGGTCTTCTTCTACGGCAATCGACCAGGGCAGGCCGATCATCCATTCGATATAGGTGCGCGAAACGGTGTATTCTGCGGCTGAGGGATTCATTCTCGAAAGGCGATCAAGTTCTTTCAGTGCGGCTTCCTGCGCAACCTCGCCCATTTTCGCCGCGAGGACTTTCTTCTTGAATTCTTCGATCTCAGCAGTGCCATCATCGGTTTCCCCGAGTTCTTTCCTGATTGCCTTGAGTTGCTCCCTCAGGATGTACTCGCGCTGTGATTTTCCCATCTCGGTCGCGGCATCGGACTGGATCTTTTTTGACAACTCGAGAACTTCATGTTCCTTGACAAGATACCCGTAGATTTTCTCCAGCCGGTCTCTCACATTCAGGGATTCCAGCAGGTCCTGACGTTGCTCGAGGGAAATATTCAGATTCGTGGCGACATAATCAGCGAGCTTGGAAGGGCTTTCCTGATTGAGAGCCGAGATATAGACCTCCTCGGACATATTCGGGGCGAGATCGACCACGTTCTTGAGTAAATCAAGGGTGTTTCGATTGAGGGCCTCGACTTCGACACCGGAAATTTCGGTATCTTCAAGTTCCCTGATCTGTGCCGACATATTCGGGGAGATCTCCACGAATTCTTCGATCTCGAAACGCGAAAGGCCCTGCACGAGGAACCTGACACTACCATCGGGGAATCTCAGCATTTTCAGGATTGTGGCCGATGTGCCAATCTTGTAAATATCTTCGGGACCGGGGGTTTCATGATCTCCCGGCTTTTGCGCGACCAGCCCGATTGTCTTTCCCGCCAGCAGAGCATCGTCAACGAGACGGGCGTTCTTCTGGTCGGAGATCATCAACGGCACTACCACGTAAGGGAAAACGACCATCCCTTTCAGCGGCAGTATCGGTATTTTGGTCTCATCTTCTATATCTAATGTCTTCTTGCTTTCGGCTTCCGGTACCGTGTCCAAAACAACCTCCTTGTGGGAGACATTTAAAGAGCTTTCACTGTATGATAATGCAACCGGGTCATCCTTGTTCCGAGTCTGCCTTGAGCCATCAATCGAACCATGTCAAACGCGATGGAGTTTGTTCACTGATAACTACTTCCGAGCGATTACGCATGATAAGCGCGACAAAGCCGATAAAGCTCCGGTTTATTTTGCGAATCGTGAAGGAGCATGCTAATAGATGCCTAAATCAGCGATAATCTGATTAAGTCTCTGAACCTCTTCGCGGGCCTTCTCCGCGAAATCCAATCCATCGGAGGCATACAGGACCGCTCTCGAGGAGTTGATGACCACAAGGCTTTCGCCGTTGTCAGAACCGAACTTGACAGCAGCTTCCAGATCTCCGCCCTGAGCTCCGACGCCGGGAATCAAGAACGGGAGATTTCCGGAGATGCTTCTCACCTCTTTGATCTTCTGTGGATATGACGCCCCGACCACCAGCCCGAGGTTGTCGTTCTTGTTCCACTTGAGTACGGACTCCGCGACGTGATGATACAGCGGGCGATCATCAACCTGAAGGAACTGAAAGTCCTGCGCACCGGCATTCGATGTCACACAAAGGACAAATGAGAATTTGTCTTTGTATTCGAAAAACGGTGCCAACGAATCTTCACCGAGATATGGAGACAATGTTACCGCGTCGCCGTTGAGTTCCTCGAAAACGGCTTTCGCATACATTGCCGATGTTGTCCCGATATCTCCTCTCTTGGCGTCTATGATAACCGGAACAGACTTCGGGATGAGTGATATCGTATCCTTGAGGATTTTGATGCCGTCTGGCGCGAGGCTTTCATAGAAAGCTATGTTTGGTTTGTACGCGCAGACGAGGTCGGATGTAGCCTCGATGATCTGTCGATTGAATTCGAGAACCGGATTGTCGAGCTTCCGGATATGAGCCGGTAGCTTCTCGCTGACGGTATCCAGCCCGACGCATACGACAGTTTTCCTTTCGGAAACGAGGGCGGAAAGTTTTTCTTTGAATTTCATATCAGATTTCAAGCCTCCCAATCAAATCTGTAATACTCGAAATGTTTACATCGAGCAAGTACTTTCTGAGGCCATCGATTGTCTCGATTGTCGCGTTCGGATTTATGAAGTTCGCTGTACCGAACTGGACGCCAGTCGAACCTGCGATAAAGAACTCGGCCACATCGAAGTGATCCATTATGCCGCCGATTCCTATAATGGGGATGTTGACTCTTTTGGAAACCTTCATTACACATGCGAGAGCGACCGGTTTTATGGCCGGGCCTGACAGTCCGCCCGTGATATTGGTCAGCCTCGGCTTGAAGCTGTAATGGTCTATAGCCATCCCGACAAGCGTGTTAATCACCGAGAGAGCGTCGGCACCGGCATCCTCGCAGGCTGACGCAATTGCCGCGATGTCGGTAACATTCGGAGAAAGCTTGATGATTATGGGAAATCGCGAAGTTTCTTTTACGGCTTTCGTCAGCTTGTGTGCTGATGATTCGGACCCGGAAAACTCAAGGCCGCCTGCGCCGACATTGGGGCATGAGATATTTATCTCGAGCATCGCTATTCCATCGCAGTCGTTGAGGCGGCGGACCACCTGCACGTACTCGTCAAGAGAGAAACCGGCGACATTCACGATGACATTAGTGTCGAGAGTCTTGAGAAAGGGGATTTTCTCTTCGATGAATCTGTCGATTCCTACATTTGCCAACCCAATTGCATTCAGCATACCGCCGGTGGTTTCGCATGTCCGTGGTGGCTTGTGGCCGGGCCGGGGATTCAGCGTGACTGACTTGGTAACGATTCCGCCGAGTTTGGACAGGTCGATGTACTCGTTGAATTCCTCTCCATATCCGAATGTCCCGGAGGCTGTCATTATTGGATTTCGGAATTTGACCCCGGCTATTTCTACTGATAGATCTATGTCACTCACAGCTTCACCTCGCTGCCATTAAAGATGGGGCCTTCCTTGCAGATTCGCTTGAATTCCTGGTCACTTTCCGAGGACTGTACCACACACCCCAGACAAGTTCCGATTCCACAAGGCATATTCCCCTCGAGCGATACCTGACACCTGATCTCGTCTTCGGCGCAAATCCTGATGATTTCCCGGAGCATATTCTCCGGTCCACACGAACAGACCCGCGTGGTGGCGACATCACTCTTCTCAATCTCCTGCTTCAGCAGGTCGGTGACGAATCCTTTGTGTCCTACGCTGCCGTCATCGCTGGAGATTCTCAGGGGCAGTCCTATGGCTTCAACATCATCCACAAGTCTCACATCAGCTTGCGACGACACCCCAAACAGAAAAGAGATATTCTGCCTATTGAATCGTTGTTCTTCGATCAGCCATCGGCTGAAGTAATGGAGTGGTGGCAGACCTGTTCCCCCCGCGACCATTATCATCTTCTCATCGGGATTCGGTGTATCAAACGTGTTACCGAGTGGCCCAACCACATCAACGAATTCTCCCTCGCGCAAGGCAGAGAGCGCACGGGTTCCCTTGCCCAATACCCTGAACAGTATACTGAAAGTGTCATTTTCCTTCCAATGGACGCTCATCGCCCTTCGGAAGAGCGGGTCCATTCCGGATGATACTCTTATGTGAACGAAATTTCCCGGTTTGAGGGACTTGGCTATGTCAACGGATCGAAAGCTTGTTTTGAAAAGGCCATTCCCCAAATTCTCATTTGAGATGATCTCAACTCGAGGGTGCTGTAGCATAATTCTCATTGATTTGGGTTACCTCCTATTCCACCCAGTCCTTCCGGTAGTCTGATGGCATATCTGTAAACAAACCAGCTGTCATACAACAATGGATCAATATCAGCTGGATTGAAATAGGTTTCCCTGATCGATTCCTCGGCCTCGAAGTCAATATCCTCGATACCCGATCCTCGAAGGATTTCCCATTTCGTGACTTTGCCCGTGAAATCGATTTTGATCTTGAAGACTATTTCGCCCTGCCAGAGGTCATTGTACGCGGAAATCGGGTAGTTGAATTCCCCGATTGTCGTGGGAGTCTTTGGCGCAAGGGGTAGTTCTTCAATCTCTTCTTCGATTGCTCTCGAAATTGAATCCATGTATGCGGCCGAATCGAACTCCTCGGAAGCGAACAAGGTGTCCCCTTCAGATCCTGTCTCCTGCTCGACAGTCTTGACACGCGCGCCTGCCCCAGCAAGAATCTCATTCGCGGATCTTGCATAGTCGGAGTCCTTGAACTTGTTGACAACTTCCTGAAACGCGAGGATATATGTGGAGTCAACAATCAGGACACCCGAATCTCCCGAGTCCGGGTCCGCGATCTGGTGGAAGTTCGATAGAGAATATGCAATTGCAAGCTGTGACTTTGCGGCATAGTCGCTCTCGGGGAAGTCATCGACAATCGACTGGAATATCTCGTTCGCTGCCAGATAGTCGCCGGAGGCGAACAGGACGTTTTCAGCTTCGGCATATCTCTTCGCGGGGTAGTCATAGTCCGTCATGCCGTCATCGATTCCAAGCCTCAGAAGAACTTCGGGAACGAGGTCAGAATTCGGGTAGTCCTGAAGGATTCGATCGTAGTACTGCGTGGCGTGTGAGGAGTCCACGTAAACATTGTCATGCAGCCAGCCTATAGCCATGAGCGCCCTGGGAGCATATTTGCTTTCGGGGAAACTGTCGACAAGCGTGTTATACTCATTGAGGGCGGAATCCGGTTGATTGAGCTGGGTAAGGTACAACTCGGCGAGCAGGTACTGGCTCTCGACCGCATCCTCAACGACTTCGGCGGACATTCCCTCCCGATACGAATCAAGCTTGCCAATGTCTGCCGATCTGCTGAATGCCTCCTTGCTGATAGGAGCATTCGATCTTATAGCCGTAGATGAGTCATACATTGCCTTGGCGGTGGGGAGGTCGTAGTACTGCTCCTGATAGATAATCCCGAGGTCGAAGAAGGCAATAGCTGTTTGTTCCAGTCTCGGGTATTCCTCGATGAGTTTTCTATGCGTTCCTATCGCGGCTTCGAAGTCTCCGGCAAGTTCGTGACCCTTGGCGATCTGGAGATAGAGATCCGGCATCTTAGCGTAGTTCTTCTCATCGTCCGCAAGTTCTTCGAATATGACAAGACCGCTGTCGGGCATATCCACCTGATAGAAACATCCCCCGGCATTGTAAAGAGCCTGGTATTTGAGGGTGTCATCGGCATCAAGCTCAGGTACTTCGATGAATGCGTCTTTGGCAGTCATATAGTCCTCGAGCTCATAATGCGACTGGGCGATCTTGAATTGAATTTCAGCTACCCTCTTGCCCTTGCCGTATGTTTCGAGATACTCGGTGAAAACCGGTATCGCAAGATCGTATGCTTCCTGAGTGAAATATATCTCGGCCAGCATGAACATCGATTCCGACAGCAGTCCCCTGTCCTTGATAGTGGTCCGGACTTTTTCGAATGATTCCCTTGCCCCGAGGAAATCCTCCTTCATGAACCGTGTCTTACCAAGATAGAACAGCGACTCCTTAGCGTATTCGGATTCGGGATAAGTGGCGAGGAGTTCACGAAACTTGATTTCGGCTTTGTGGAATTCACCGGTGTGGTAGAAAGACCGGCCTATCACGTAGAGTGCGTCATCGACGTACTTGCTGTCCGGATGAAACTCGAGCACGACCGATGCCTTCTCGATTGCTTTCTGGTATTTTCCCCCGGTTCGAACGATTTCCTGCCCGCTTCTCTTTCGAGCCTTCTCAGCTTCTTTGAAATTCTTCTTTGCCAGAAAGAAGGTGTTATAGTAGACACAACCGAACGTCAGGAGCAGGATCGGTATGATTAAGAGGCTAAATTTCTTCATTCTGGCACCAACCGTTTTCTAAGTTGAACTCGTCCATCCATTCCGCAGCCCGCTCGTATTCGTCGGGCTTTAGTCGACGCGAAAGAGCGCCGAACTCATTTGCCCGATGAGCCGGGAAATACTGCGACATTAAACTAATATAGCATTTCCTGGAAACGTTTTCTGCGATAAACTTGAGAATTTCCCTTGTTCCGGAGACATCCTCCGGGAGCACGAGATGCCGTATGATCAAGCCTTTCTTCGCGATACCGCTGCTGTCTCTCTCAAGCAACCCTACCTGGCGAAACATTTCAAGTATGGCTGCTCGATTGACTTCCGGGTAGTCCTTGACCGATGAGTAGCAGTCGGACATTTCGGCATCGGCATAACGCATATCCGGGAGGTAGATATCTACAAGACCTTCGATTTCCTTGAGGACATCGACGCTATCGTAGCCGGATGAATTCCATACGATCGGAATCCCGAGGTCTTCTTCCCTGGCCTCGGCAATCGCTGCGGCAATCTGTGCCGAGTAGTGGGTTGGTGTCACGAAGTTTATGTTATGCGCACCACGTTTCTTCAACTCGAACATCACCTCCACCAGTTCATCATGTGATATATCACTGCCATGCCTCAGCTGGCTTATCGGGTAATTCTGGCAGTAAACGCATTTCATGTTGCACCCTGTGAGGAAGATGGTCCCCGATCCTCGCGTACCCGAAAGAGGTGGTTCCTCGCCGAAGTGCAGGTTTGCCGAGGACACCCTTACTTCGGCACCCATTCCACACTCGCCGTCAGTTCCGGAGTACCTGTCGACATGACACTTTCGCGGGCAGAGGTCACAATCTCCAAGCCGTGCAATAAGCCTATCGACTCTATCTGAATTGCTTGTCATTGTTGGTTTGATGTCGGCAAGGCTCATTCGAACCCGCACTCCTTGATGATGATGGGGAGTATATCCCCGGAAGCGCCCTGAAGGAACTCGTCTGCATATCCGGTCAGCATAGTCGATTCGACATTTATCTCGACAAGACAGGCCCCGTGACGTTTGGCGGCAATCGGCAGCGAAGCTGCAGGTTGAACTATGGCGGATGTTCCGATTGAAAAGAACAGTTCTGCACGTTCGGCAGCTTCGAATGCGCTCTGCAGGGTTTGCTGTGGAAGCATCTCACCGAACCAGACTACGTCAGGTCTTATCATGCCGCCGCATTCACATTCAGGCACTTCCTTTTGATTTACATCCACTTCTTTGCTATAAACAGCACCACACTTTATACACTTGTTACGGTGTATGTTGCCGTGCAACTCAAGAATATCAGTACTGCCGGCCCGAGCGTGAAGATTGTCTACGTTCTGCGTTATCAGTGTGAAGTCCTCTATTGCCTTCTCCATCAAGGCAAGTGCGAAATGTCCCGGATTCGGCTCGACACTATTAACGATGCCTCTTCGGTACTGGTACCATCCCCAGACCAGTTCCGGGTCCGACATGAATGCGTCTACGGTTGCGAGCTCTTCAGCCCTGTGCTGCTTCCAGAAGCCATCCTTGCCACGAAACGTGGGTACACCGCTCTCGGCGGATATACCAGCACCGGTTAACACGGCGACAGGAACTTTCTCAATCAGCAGTTCCTTGATTTTCTGCGGAATTTCTACCATACAGCACTTGAATATCAACAATGGCCCCAAATTCGTCAAGCCATTAACTGACTTTTTGGCTTGTGAATGCCCTATTCGTCATCTAACTTGGATATTGCTCAGGCGCAAGAGGTACAAGAAGATATGAAGCACATTCGTAACATAGTCACTCTTTTTCTCCTGTTATTTGCACTGTGTACTGTGGCTGCTGCCCAGGATCAGTTTCAAACGGAATCACCTGATACTTCGGACCTTGTGGTGACAGGTGGGCTGATAGAACAAGTTGCTGTTGAGAAGACCAAATCGCCAACCGGAGCTATGCTTCGTTCAATGGCCATTCCCGGCTGGGGGCAGCTTTATAACCGTCAGTATCTCAAGGCCTTGGTAATAGCCGGGGGCGAAACATTCTTCATCGTGCAGGCAATCAGGTATTGGGATCTTTCCGAAGACGCTTACAATGCCTTCTCAGGTCAGGAAGATTACTATCTCAGAAGCCTCTATTACCAGGATTACGATTTTTACCAGGATCGGAGAAACCTGTATCTCTGGTTATCGGGTGTATCGATCTTCCTATCCATGGTAGACGCCTACGTTGACGCCCATCTCCACAATTTCGACGTGGATATAACTCCACCATTCGACGAATCGGCTACCAACGATACATACGGAATTTACGTGTCATTCAGGTTTTAGTGCAGTTAGCTGTCAATGAATCGGAGTATTCACTTCGGAGTTGATCGCATTGTGGACAGCGGCTCCGATTGCCTGAAGAGTGAACGGCTTCTTGAGGAATCCTGAAGCGCCGAGTTTCATTGCTTCTTCGACCCTTGAATTCTCGGCAAATCCTGAGACTATCATGGCCCTCTGAGATGGATTAATCTCCAGCGCACGCTTCAGCGTTTCAGTGCCGTCAAGACCGTCAGCTATCATCATGTCGAGAATTATTAAATCCTGCGGATGTTTCTCCAGCAATTCCACGGCTTCCTCGCCTGATGACGCAAGCGTGACATTGTAGCCGAGTTTTTTCAGGAGCGTCGACGATACTTTCCTCTGTGCTTCGTCATCGTCTACAACAAGTATGTTCTTTCCATCACCGCTGATCTCAACCGGGTCCAATTGCTCGACTTTCTCCCTTGTAATCGGGAAATATATGAAGAAAGATGTTCCTTCTCCTACAACCGATCTACAGTCGATGTAAGCACCGTGGTCTTTCAGTACTGCGTGAACAACACTAAGCCCCAGTCCGGAGCCACGTTTCGAGCGTGCCGGCTTAGTACTGAAGAACGGATCGAAGATTTTCCCGAGTATTTCCTGTGGTATTCCTATTCCCGTATCGGATACGGTTAGTTTGACATATTCACCTTTGGGAACGCGACCATATTTGATCGACAGTCGGTCGGCGTAATAATTCTCTGTCTTGATAGTAATTGTACCGGAATCACATATTGCATCTCTTGCGTTAGTAACAAGATTCGATATTGCACGAAAGACCTGCGCCTCACCCCCGTTGATGTTCATGAGGTTCGGTTCCAGATCAGTCTTAAGCTGTAACGAATCAGGCGGGAGGAATAGCTGTCTCAGAACTTGTTCGACGACATCGTTCAGGTTTAGGGGCAAGAGATTGTAGTGTCCCCTTCGACCAAGAGTAAGGAGCTGCTGGTTTATGTCGGAGATCTTCTGAGCGGCGTTACTCATGTCAGTCAAATATGAATGGGCCTGGCTATCTTCCGGCAGCAATTCTCTTATCAAGTCAGGGTATGCGACAAGCGGCCCCATCAGGTTATTGAAATCATGCGCGACCTGCCCCGCGATTCTTCCTGCTTCTTCGAGCCTCTGGGCACGCAGCGCAAGTTCCTGCAGTTTCTTCGTTTCAGTCATATCTCTTGCAGTAACAAGGACTGACTTAACACTTCCATCCTCGGCAAATTCCGGCATCATCCGGCAGTCGAAGACGAACTCATTCTCCGAAAGCACTGCCGTTATTTGGAGGCTCTTAGGTGCCTTTGATTCCGTAACCTCCTGCAGGCCGTCTTCCCACGCTACTACCAGTTCCTCTGGTAGATTCAGTTCGGCCACAGTGCGTCCGGTACATTGCTCAGGTGACAAGCCAATGTAGTTTTCGACCAGTTTATTGACGTACAAGCATCGCTTTTCACGGTCGAATCTTGTGATAATGTCGAGTGAATTCTCCGACAGCGCGCGATACTTCTCCTCGCTTTCTCGAAGGGATCGTTCTGACTCGCTGCGTTCCGTAGTGTCCAGAGTCAATTCGACACCACCAACGATATTTCCTTTGCTGTCCCTGACAGGCGCTCCCTGTATATGCCAATACCGGCCGTCCGGCGTTTGCTTGTCGACCGAGTAGTTCTTTCCGGTTCTCATCGCTTTCATGACCGAGCAATCTTCGCATGGCTTATCGCGTCCTGCCCACAGTTCATAGCACCGTCTTCCGATCACGTCTGTCCTTGATAAACCAAGTGATTCATACGCCGCCTTGTTCGCCCACAAAATCCTGAGTTCCGTGTCACTATAAATGACATGTTCGAAGAGACTGTCGAGAATCCTTACTTTCTCGTTTTCCGCCTCCTGAAGTTGCAGGTATGAATCTTTTCTTTCGGTGATGTCTCTCACGAATGCCCAGACACCTGCAGGATTCCCATCATTGTCTTTCCATATGTGAAACCGAATCTCGGCTGGAAACGTGGTACCGTCCTTTGCGATATACTTCTTCTCGAAGACTTCGGAAAAACCTCGTTCCATGACTTTGTTGACGATTTTCCTTTCCCGTTCGAATTGCTCGTTTGAAGTAACATCCCTGATATTAAGTTTGATCAGCTCTTCGGGATTGTACCGAAGCATGCGGGCGAATTCTTTATTGAACTCCATTATGTTGCCGTTGAGATCAACTAACGCGTATCCATCGCGGCTCGATTCGTAGAGCTCGCGGTACTTCTGATCCGACTCTACCATCTCTCGCCGTGCTCGTTTGCACTGCTCCTGCTGAACTATGAGATCGAGGGTCTGTCGTTTGATCTGTCTTCTCAGAGCCCAGTTCCAGATTGCTACGGCGAGGAAAATCACAATAGATGCAAAGAGAATGACAGTACCGCTCGGGAATCCAGCTTCCAGTAACGATGCCAGTAAGAACCTGTGTGTGTCAGCGGAGAATGCGGCTTCCGGGATGGTGAGAGCGACGCAGATCTTAAACAGGTTCGTGAGCAATACGAACATGATACATGGCCTTTCGCGAATTGGAGGAAACACCGTTGCTCGATAGCAATCGGTTTTGGCCCGCTTTACATACTAGATTTATCGGTCAAGGATAGAAATGATTGAGCATGTTTCACAAAAGAACGTGAAAAGGACCAGACATGATCGTTCGTTGTTGACGCGGGTATCATCTATCTTTGTCAATCAATAATGTGCCTCGCGGTAATGCCGACATTATTACTATGATAAGGAGGCTGTCAGCATGAGAAACATTACGGCTGCTTGCACAATCGTTCTGATGGTTGTGTTGTCGAACTGCAATTGCTCGAGCAAATCGTCAGGCACTGTCGAGCTGAAGAGATTTCCGATTCACAACATGGATGGCGTAATCGACCAGTCCGGTATTCGCTTTGACACGGAGATCTCGAGCGACGGAAACGGATCGCTCCATATAGCAGCGGACGGGCCTACGACTGTCACGCTCTTCGAGATCAGTGATATCGATGTGGACGATGCGCAGTTGATCTACCAGGCGAAACTTCGCTCGAAAGACGTGCGCGGGCAAGTGTATCTCGAGATGCTATGCCATTTCTCAGGTATGGGAGAGTTTTTCTCGAGAGACATACGATCCCCGCTAACGGGAACCAGGGAATGGTCGACCCGTGAAACGCCGTTCTTTCTCCAGAGCGGACAGAAGCCGGACTATGTCAAACTGAATCTCGTCATCCAGGGAAGCGGAAGCGCCTGGATAGATGATATTCGTTTACTCAAAGGTCCGCTCGGATAGTCCGAACGGATCCGGGGTTTTCGAAACGGAACATCAGGTCTCGATAGACATCCCGATTACTGCACCATCGCCTGAGTAGAAAGAGCTTGCCTTACACGACTAGCTCCGGTAATATTCGATTGTAAAGACCGACATCAATAAGTATTTCAGCGTTGGAAGAGCAGAGCTTCTCGAGGAGAGCCGTCCCGGGCAGTTATGACCGAGAGGGAGTGGATCCAGAATCGAATAAAGGAACTGACCGGATGGGCCAGTGTCGGCCGGTTTTCCATTATCACGGACACATCCGACTGGACGCGGATCGAACGCGGTGATATTGTTCAACTTGGAGGCCGAAGATTCCTCATCAAAGGTCACCAGCATGAAACACGCTTCGGGATCAAGGATCAGCCGAAGTACTGGGTTTTCAATGCCGTCGACATCGACAACGGTGAACTCAAGATAATCAAGACGGTATTCAATGAGGAGTTCTATGTTCATGTCGGTGTCTTCAGGATTCATTGCTATCGCAGCCCGGAGAAGGAAGGTTATGTACTGAATATTGTCAGGGGTGATGACAGGTTCATGCAGGGTTACACCATGATGGATGACAAAGAGAATCGGGTCAGAGTCATTGACTTCATCAAAGGCATGGACTTGTTTTCTTATATACACGGCATAGAAAAGAGTCACGAGCAGTACTATTACGAGGACCTCCCAAATATCCTCCACAATCTCCTGGATTCCATAGAAGCGATCGACTTCCTTCACAAGCGGGGAACATTTCACGGTGATATAAGGAACGATCACATAATTATCGACTCGGAGACGGGTAAGTACAGGTGGATAGACTTTGATCTCAATCAACACGTTTCCGACTATGATATCTGGAGTCTGGGCAACATCCTCAACTACGTGGTCGCGAAAGGAATCATGTCATTCCAAACGGTATTGAAGGATGAACGAATCGACAGGAAGATTCGGGACAGTCTTGAAGAAGCGGATGCGTCAGCGTTTTTCCAGTACAGAATAATGAACCTCAAGAAGCTGTTTCCATATTTGAATGACAAGCTTAGTGATTTACTGATGCACTACACGGTCAAACCGAGGAAGTTTTATTCCAATTGTGGGGAGTTGATCGCAGACTTCAAGGAAATGCTGGAAACAGAATTCAAGGAGTGACCTGTCAATATGAATAACGGGCGGCGTGGGAATCACAGCTCTAATTTTCTTGGAGCGATGCATTGAAGACGGTCATTGTTGGAGGCGGGAAGGGATGTTGCGCGATCATTGAACTCGCCAAGGGACCATTCCTCAAAGAGCTGACACTCGAGATCGAGTGCGTTGTGGACATAGATCCCAAGGCAGCCGGTATGGAGTGCGCCCGAAGCAACGATATTCTTACGACTACCAATATGCAGGAAGCTCTGCGGATTCCTTCCCTTGAGTTGATAATAGAACTGACAGGCAACGACAAGGTACTTGACGAAATATACAGCGTGATCCCTCGGGGTGTGAAACTGATCGATCACACATTTGCCCATATCTTCTGGGATCTCGTGAACGCTCAGGAGGAACGCAGGAAACAGCTGGAAGAATTGACAAGCCTCGAACAGAAGGTCGAGCGAGAGAGGCATTTTCTCCAGAGCGTATTCGACACACTTCCCGATCTTGTGGTTGTACTGAACAGAGAGCGCAAGATCACAAGGGTCAACCAGCGATTCGCGGCGTATGTCGGGCTGTCTCCTGAAGAGGCTATTGGCAGGAAGTGTGAGGACATCCTGTCGGAGACTGAGCTCGCATCGCAGTGTCGAGAAACATCGCCGGTGGTAGGTCAGGTTTTCAAGACGGGCCAGCCGCACAGTGTAATCTGGCGGACAAGCCCACCCGATGAGACTTACTGGGAGGTCTCGCGAACCCCGATTATGAATGCGCAGGGCGAAGTCGAGCGAGTTCTCGGCACGTGGCATCGCATCACAGAACGCGTGAAACTGCGCAGGGAAATCGAGAGCGCCGAGCAGAAATTCAAGAGTTTCATTTACTCGGCGAACGACTGGATTTCTATCAAGGATCTTGAGGGAAGATACGTAATCGTAAATCCGGTTATCGCGGAAGCGTTTCACCGCAAGACAAGTGAATTTGTCGGCAAACGCGCGGAGGAGATACTGCCCGAGTCGCTTGCCCATACGATCAATCGCCATGATCAGGAAGTCCTGAAATCGAACAAACACCACACCTACGACGAGATCATCCCCGTAGACGGCCAGGATCGCTTTTTCCAGACTGTTCGATTTCCATTGACTGACTACAAGGGCAGCACTATCGGCACATGTACGATTGCGCGAGACGTGACCTCAGAAAAGGATCTGCGGAGCCAGTTGGTCCAGGCGGAGAAACTTGCAGCTGTAGGTAAACTCGCCGCGGGAGTTGCTCACGAGATCAACAATCCGCTCACCGGGATTCTTGCGTATGCAGAAGACCTCATCGATGAAATCCCGGAGGGCGATGAGCATCGGGATGATCTGCAGGTCATAGTGCGGGAGGCATTGCGCTGTCGGGATATTGTACGAAACCTGCTCGACTTCGCGCGTCAGGATGCCCCCAAGTTCGAGAAATCGGAGATCAATGCAGTGGTTGCACAAGCGTTGAGACTGGTGGAGAAACTGCCGCAGTTCAGAAATATATCGCTCGACAGATCGTTCTCCACGGATCTTCCCAAGATCAAGTGTGATCCTCATCAAGTTCAGCAGGTGCTCCTGAATCTGATGCTGAACGCTGCCGACGCGATGGACAGCAAGGGCGAAATACTGATTACGACGGACTACGAGCGAAGGCAGAACAAATGCGTTATTGCGGTGGAGGATAATGGTCCGGGAATACCAGAAAACCTGATCGACAAGATATTCGAGCCATTCTTCTCTACGAAGGGGACGAACGGACTTGGACTTGCAGTCAGTTGGGGAATAATCGAACGGCATGGTGGAGTCATTGAAGTCGATATAGCTGACAGCGGAGGAGCAATCTTCAGGGTCGTATTGCCGGTTCTCGGCAGAGATTGAATAGCTTCTCGTGGTAAACCTGCACGGGAAGGGGGAGTAAGATGAATTCAAAGCTTAGCGTTCTTGTCGTAGATGATGAGCAGATCGTACTCGACAGTATACAGAAGCACCTGAAAAAAGAAGACTATGAACTTCATCTTGTACTGACTCCCGGTGATGCTCTGGATAAGATGAAGAAGGAGTCGATTGACATCGTACTTACTGACCTGATGATGCCTGAGATTGATGGTCTTGAACTCATGAAGATCGTCAAATCAGACAACCCCAACCTCCCGGTGATCATGATAACCGGCTATGCGACGATAAACACTGCTCTGCAGGCGACTCAGCTGGGGGCGTTTGATTATGTTGCCAAGCCTTTCTCCAAGAAGGAGCTGATTGCCACCGTAAGGCGAGCCGCCGATCTCGTTATGGCCGGCAAATCTGAGCCGGAGAAGGCTGAGGCTGCTGCTGAGGCGTCGCGAAATGGAGAGGAGATTCCGCTCGATTCGTTCAGGAGTATTTTCGAGAAGTCGTGGATGATGCTCGAAGAAGACGGGGTGGTTCTGCTTGGAGTGGAGCGCTCATTCCTCGAAACGGTCGGCAGAATACAGACAGTCTATCTCCCATCGTCCGGTGATGAGATCCGCCAGGGCAGTGTCTACATGCAGCTATTCTCGTCTGATGTCAGGTCTCATAATGTCGTTTCACCGCTCTCAGGGCATGTTGTTGACGTCAACAAGGCGGTACTTGATGATCCGAACGAAGCCCTAAGCGACCCGTACGGCGAAGGCTGGGTACTCAGGATCAGGCCGACGAGGTTTGACTTCGAAATCAAGCTCCTCGGTCTCTGATACATTCTCTCACCCCGAATCCTCGATATGCATTATCTATGTTGACATTTTCTGATGTTGTGTCTTTATTCATAAAGAGGGAACGATCCGTCTAATTTGAGTGCATGGTACAAAAGCATAAGCTGGAGTGAAGAAAATTGGGGTGAATCTTCGGTCGCTTGTTAGCGCTGTGCTTCTGCTGGCCCTGATTGCGGTGGTAATTCTACTCGTGGCGATGAAGTCTACGGATGGCAGGTTGATATATTGCCTTGATGATACCTATATCCACATGTCCATCGCCAAAAATGTCATTGACCACTCCGTGTGGGGGGTCACTCAATACGGATTTTCATCCAGTTCATCATCAATAATCTGGCCGATCCTGATGGTTCTCGGCTATCTGGTGACGGGAGTAAACGAATGGATGCCTTTCTTCCTGTGTTGTGTGTGCGCCGTTATACTAACGATGATAACTGTCAGATATCTGTCACGCTATTACACTAATCCTCTGGCGCAATTCGGTACTGCGATTCTTGTCCTCATAATGATGTGCGTTCCGACTTTGATCTTCTCGGGGATGGAGCACATCCTGCACGCGTTGCTCAGTCTGGCGTTCGTTGAACGTTCAGTTAATTTGCTCACGAGAAAGGAGTCTGGACGACGGGACAGGGCGGTTATAGTTCTGCTTTCGATACTGTTGACATCTACCCGATTCGAGGGAGTCTTTCTCGTGCTTGTCGTCGCATCGCTGTTCTTGTTAAAGAGGCGTTCGCGCGACTCTTTTCTCATTTTGTGCGCTGGCTTCTTTCCTATTGCCGCCTTCGCGGTATTCTCGGTGTCGAATGGATCAAATCTGTTACCCAACTCCCTCTTGTTGAAAGGTCACTCACCTTCTATTTCGACGACCAAGGGCGTTCTGAAGCTTGTCGGCGGACTGGTCGTCAAACGGCTTTTCTATGCGCGCTATCTTACAGTCTTGCTTGTGATGTCCGTCCTGCTGGTCTGGCGGCATATCAAAGTCCATGGCCTGGTGCTCAATGAACGGATTGCGCCGGCTGTCATATTCATTCCGGTTCTGCTTCTCCATCTCGAATTCGCTGGTCTGCACGCCTTCTACCGCTATGACTCCTACTTGATAATGCTCGGTTTGGTTGCGATCTTCATCGCCGCGACGGAATTTTTGAGAACGATTGATTTCACCAAATTGAAGATCCCGGGATTGCTCTCGCGAGTTTCGCTCGTGACAGTTGTGTTGCTGTTGTTTTACCCCCTGGTTTCGAGATCGCTGTTGGCATTGCAACATACACCGAAGGCCTCCCAGAATATCTTCGAGCAGCAGTATCAGATGGCTCAGTTTCTCGATCTGTACTTCGAAGGAAAGACGGTTGCTGCCAACGATATCGGCGCGATCAACTTCTTCTCGGACATCCGATGCGTGGATCTGATGGGACTGGCTGATGACGAAGTCACTTCTGCAAGGCTGAACGGGAAATTCTCACCCGCTTTTGTAGATAGCCTGACCGGGAGTCGCAAGGTTGATATCGCGATCCTGTATGATAAGTGGTTTGTACCTACCGGTGGCTTACCTTCGAACTGGCGGAAGCTCGGTGAATGGAAAGTCGATAACAGTGTCGTGCTGGGAAGCGACAGGGTATCCTTCTACGCGGTTGATCCATACAGTGCAGATGGGCTTGCTGCAAGTCTCAGCGATTATTCGACGAGACTTCCAAGCGGCGTGACACAGATCGGCATATCACCGAAATAACAGAATTCAATTCAGGAAGAAATCTCAGGGGGATTGCAAAAAAGACAGGAGAGAGAGGCCTGTGGTCGTTTGGAAAAACTCCAAAGTCTCACACGGTAAAGGGTTTTTAGAGCCACCGCGGTATTTAGTTGACGCTACTCCGAAGGAGGTCACGGCGTCAAGTTCAACCAGCCAGGAGCGACCTTCATTTGAAAGGTGTTAGGTTTTCAAACGATCGCCCTCTCTCTCCAACTCTTTAATAACATACGAGCGCCCTGACCGCCATGCAACTAGTTTTTGTCTGCTCGACGACGATTTATTACTTGACACGAATTCGTGGAGTGTAAGCGGAACTTTCCCCCCCAACAGCTCACTGACAGGTGGACGACAGTTCACGAATCGTATTCTATATTGCATTAGTGAGGCGTGTTTGGCATATTAATTCTGTTGATATCTTTGGAGCAAGTATGCGTGTTGCTGTCGGGACAGATATTGTAGACATAGAGCGAATCAGGGGATTCTTCGCCCGATGGGGGCAGAAATTTATCGAGAGAGTGTTGACCATTCGGGAATATGAGTACTGCCGTTCCAAAGCGAACTTCCTTCAATCGGTAGCTGGCAGGATCGCTACGAAGGAAGCTGTGTACAAGGCACTCTACCAGCATGGCGTGAGTGGCATTTCGTGGAAGGATGTCGAGGTGCTCGAAGGCCAGTCTCGTGCTCCGGTTGCAACTATCTCACCGAAAGCTTCCCAGCAGCTTCCCAATGCTGACATTTCCATCTCTATTTCTCACACAGAGAAGCAGGCTATCGCAATAGCGTACATCGAGAAACGGGATTAGGATTCGGATCGAACCGGTCAGTTGGTTCAGAAATCCTCTGGCACGTCACGTATAGCGATATCTCCCGATCAAATTCCAAGATCGTGTTGCATCACGACGTGTTCGAACTCAACGGCAGGATCGGCGATTTCGTTCTCAGGGATACCTGTTGGTGCGGAGAATTGTATCAGCTTCTCACGGAATTCATGAGCATCGCCGGTAACCACCACGATCAGTGCGCTGTCATGAGGCCAGTGAATTAATGCGGCGTCACACATGTCTTCCATAGCGATTGCGGATACTCTGTCCTCGAAAGCCAGCATAGTGGTTGAGTCGTTGGGGTTGATTGGGCGATGCCCCGATCGAAGCCTTTCGAATATGGTTTCATGCGTGAACAGATATGAATTGATCAAATCATCCCTTGCCGATGCGAGGAACTCGGGTTCTGCATATCCGTCAGCAAGCCGTGTTAGTTCATAGACAACGGATTTCATGCAGTAGATAGCATCAATCGAGCTCGCGCACTTGGCTGAGATTGACATGTGTATCGGTGTCCGGGTGTCGAACTGCTCAATCGGGAGAGGCAGCAAGCGACACCCGTTGAATTCTCTGAGTTTCAGGCGAAGATAGGAATCGACCAGCAGCAGCGTATAGATATCAGATTGACTGTACATGGGCAGACTTGCAAAAGCCACTACTATGCTGTCGGCGAACCTGCTCTCAGTCAGAACGACTCGATTCTCAGGCTGTTTCGTGAGCACATCCAACGAGGTCTTTTTTGGAGGACTTAGAGGCAATTCTCCGAAGTCGCTCCTGATACGCTCGACCAATTCCGGAGGATACTTCCCTCCAATTCGGATGGAGATGTTGTCCAGAGTGTAGCAGGAAGTGTAGAACGAATCGGCAGCCTCGACCGTGAGAGAACGGATATCATCAGTCATTCCAATTGCCGGATGGGCGTAGGCTGTTCCCGAGTATAACTCGCCGTAAACGACCCCGGCAGCCAGCGCCTCGGCATTTCGAATAATCTCATTCAGGGAATCGACTTGTAATGTGCGGGATTCCTCCGCGATGTTCGATGAAAACATGGGCTTGAGAAACGCCCGCGCGATCAAACCGTATGTGCTATCCAGATGGTCTGTAAGGGATTCGAACCTGTAAGTCGTGGAAGTCTTGTTGACCTCGACGCTAAAAGAGCTTCCGGAAGAACCGAGGATCTCACGATATGTCATTCCATCCGGAGCGGCTCTCTGGTTCATTATCATCCCGGCGGTGAATCTCGCCAGTCCATACTGTCCGGGCGGATCGTCCGCAGAACCGGCATCGACTACAAGCATGATTTGAGCAATCGGCACTAAGCCGCTTGGCATCTCGACGATGTCGACGGTAGACTCCCTTGCCTGATCCATGTATATGTCACATGACAAGATCACGAGAATCATCAAGCACAGCAGTAGTCTAAAGAGTTTGGCGACGAGCATCACACTTTCCTCACGGTGCCGGTTTGAGCGTGACGATTGACAGGTTCTCGGGTTTGAGATACGCAGATACGACCGACTCGACAGTTTCAGGGCTTACTTCTTTGAGCATTCGATGATAGACGGACATCGCCCGATAGTCTCCCTCGATCAGGTAGAAATGCCCGATAGCACGGCCCGTACCGAAGGACGTATCGAATTGCCGCAGGAAACGCATCCGTAGTTTGTTCGCCGCAGACCTGACAGCTTCAGTCCATGCAACATCCTTGTGAAGATTCGAAACCCTGTCTTCAATGTCGGCAATAATCGAATCGACGTCGGCATCAGCCCTTGCGGTGGCAAGTATCTCCAGAATTCCCGGGTCTTTCTTTGCCTCAAAATGGGCATCGAGAGTGTATGCGAACCGGGAACTCGTACTCGGGGCGGAATTCAGGATTTCGACCGCAACTTCCAGAGCGACCACATCCTGGGAATCGAAATTCAGATCCGGTGCTTTGTAACCGAAGTATACCTGCACGCAACAGGAATCATGCGACCACTCGAAATTCTTGCGCTTTCTCTTCTTCTGTTGCGGTTCGTTTTTTGGGTGTCGCGTTGGAGGGAGTGACGGCCTCCAGCTTCCATAGTGTTCGTACACCAGTTCAGCAGTCCGATCCTGATCGAACTTCCCCGATATGACAATGACACAGTAGTTCGGGTTGTAGAATATCCTCTTGAACTGGGATGCATCATCGAAAGTGAGACTCTTCTTCAAATCTCTCTCCCAGCCGAGAACCGGATGTCGATACGTGTGCTTTCTGAACGCAAGTCTGTACAATTCCTGTTTCAGGTAGCCGGATGCACTGCTGTCTATCTTCAGATTCCTTTCCCGTGCGGCGTTGATGCGTTCTTCCCAATAGGCCTGAGGCGTCAGGATAAGATTCATGACGCGATCCGACTCGAGTTCAATGATCGGTTCGAGATCACCAGACGGGGCATTAATCCAGAACAATGTGTAATCTTCGGTGGTGAGAGAGCCTGAATTATATGCTATATCTGAGACCGTGCGAGAGTAGTCCGGATACTTCTCGGTCCCTCGATACATTAATCTCTCGAAGATTTTCGCGAGTCCGGTGGCTCCGGGTCTGGTTTCGTCACGTGAACCCGCGTTGATGTAAGTCTGATAGGAGATCGTCTCAGCTGTGGAGTCAACAAATGTGATGAGAGTCAGATTGTCTGGGAATACAGTTCTCTCGACATTGAGGGCGAAATCCTCGTCGGCAAAGGCCGAAGAGACGATCAATATCAGTGCCAGTATTGGGATTGCTTTG
>Ga0272443_10001594_pt1 | contig 32232 bp, 25 predicted proteins | sample SSMAcet12_FD_193581 | JGI IMG/M metagenome (GOLD analysis project Ga0272443, IMG submission 193581) | Marine sediment archaeal communities from Little Sippewissett salt marsh, Falmouth, MA, United States - SSM-Acet-12 | ecosystem: Environmental > Aquatic > Marine > Wetlands > Sediment ... | reverse complement strand
GGGAAGAGCATATGTAAGTATTCAGTCGTTGACTGAACAGAGATTGAAATTGGAAGAGGTTGCATGATGAGTGTGGCTTCTCATGACTTATTCAACACGAAATTGCGAACTTGTCTGGACACAGGCGGTTAGATCTTCAGGAAAAAGTTTTTTCAATTCTTCTTTGGTAAACACATCTCTTGGTTTGTAATTTGGAGCCATGGGTTCAACTGACTGAAGACAATTGAAGGGAATCAGATTCTCCCGTTCCGCATCTCGTAACACAATTCGAAAAGAATAGAGGATCTGGTTCTTTGTCTGATTTGCAAGAGGCTTTTTCGTCTTGCTCTGATGCAAATTAATCAGCCAATTCTCAATCTCAACACGATTAAAGCTATCAAGCAGTCGATCTCCGAATTTTGGCAAAATATAATTGTCTAAATGACTTCGCCGACTAGAGGCAAATCCTTCTGAAAACCTCTTACCTTTCGCATGCTGCCGTTTGATCCAGTTACACTCGCCCCATTTGAAAAATGTCTTGGTATACTCATTTAACGTAACATCTTTCCTGCTCAAGGACTCAATAAAACGTTGAGCTACTTGCTCAGCTTCAAATTTCTTAGCCTTGCCTGTCGCCTTCGATTTCCGGTTTCCCTGTGCATCGTAATAATAGAAGTACCATCTCACACCACGTTTGTTATGAGGATCTGCATATCTCTTGAATAATGTGTAATCGTGTCGCATGAATAAACATTGATGTAATATTTGATGTAAGTCAAGCAATATTCTTAAATATAAAACCCGTGCTACTCGTACACGGGTTTGTCATTTATTTACATTGTATATGTTTGGTAACTAAGCGGCTGAAGGGAGTCGAACCCTCGTCACGAGCTTGGGAAGCTCGGGTAATAGCCGTTATACGACAGCCGCAGTATACACCGCCCGAGCATGGTTCACTACGCCCAAGCGTTTTACTAGAACGTATCGTATCACAAAACCTTCATGTAACCAAGATAGTTTTTTGATAATTAGAGTATCTTGTTACTCTCTGCATTTTCACTTCCGACTTCAACCCTCTCCTGAGGGGCAGATCTCTGCTGCATACTGGCAGGACTGAAGCGATTTTGTTCCATAGTTAATCAAAATTGTTCTATTGCTTCCTACATACAGGTGGAATATAATGATCTATCTGTAATTCATACAAATTTGGAGGTTACTATGAAAAAAATCACAATCAGTCTATTGCTTGTGGCCCTGCTCATCGGCACCCTTGCTGCTCAGGGAGCACCTGAGGCTCAGGCTCCTGCAGAAGAGGTGGTCACCGGAGGATCGGTAAGTGCTTACACGACCCTTGAGGAACCCCTTGCAGCAGCACTGTTCGACATGTTCGAGAAAGAGACAGGAATCAAAGTCAATTTCGTCCGCATGAGCGGAGGAGAGACTGTGGCACGCCTTGAGGCTGAAGCTTCGAATCCTCAGGTCTCTATCTGGGTCGGCGGAGTAGGTCTGGACCACATCACGGCAAAGACTAAGGGACTCACCACTCCCTATGTATCAAGATACGCAAGCAAGACACCCGCTCAGTACCGGGATCCTGAAAACTACTGGATCGGTCTCTATGTCGGCCCTCTTACCATCGTATCGAACCTCGACAGGGTTGCTGAACTCGGACTTGAAGTCCCCAGAAGCTGGGCTGATCTGATCAAACCGGAGTACAAAGGATACGTGAGAATGGCCAACCCGAACTCTTCGGGAACTGCCTACAACGTACTTACCACCATGCGCTACGTGACCGGCTCTGAAGATGCCATGATCGACTACATGAAGAAACTCGACAAGAATATCGATCAGTATACCAAGAGCGGATCAGCTCCCGGAAAGAGTGTCGGTATCGGAGAGATTCCAATCGCACTCGGTTACGCTCACGACCAGGTCAAACTCAAGGATGCAGGAGCGAACATAGAGATCGTTGCTCCCGCTGAAGGTACTGGTTTCGAGCTCGCGAGCATGTCGATGGTCAAGGGTGGTGCAGACGCCGTCAATGCAAAGAAACTGTATGACTGGATTCTCTCTTCTCCTGATGCACAGAAGAAGTTCACCGAATGGTATGTCGTCCTTGTTGCAGATGGTGCAGCCAAGCATCCCCAGGCTCTGAGCATCAACCAGATCAAGACGGTTGATCAGGACTTCCTGTGGGACGGTGATAAAGTCAACAAGACCAGACTCCTCGACAGATGGAGTAATGAGATCGGTCAGTACCGATAAAGACTACATATGGTAAGAAAGAAACAGCTTCTATATTTCATCCTGGCGGCAGTGATATTTCTCGCTGCCGACCTGTGGATGTACAATTCTCTTACCTCATCCTTCTCCCGCTACGTGCAGGAGAGGGATTACAATGAGGTGAGACTCTTCGTGCAGACGGCTCCTGAAAACGAATCTGAGGTTGGAAACTGGATTCAGGGAGTACACTCTGTCATACCCGGGGCCCAGGCACTCTATTTCACCTATGACAAGGACCGGTTCGATTTCACCCCTGCCCAGTACAGCGGCAATGAGATCTCTTCAATCTTGGCATCGCTTGAACATACTGCAGATCTGAAGAACGGATTCGACAGTGCCTACTACCTCGAATCAGTCAGGCTTGGCACCTCGTCACGAGTTACCTACAACGGAGCCCTTGTCGATGCCCAGCTCTTCATAGCGCCGGTCATAGATGAGAATGGATATGAAGCAAGAGGTGCACTCCTGATAGCGGTTCCTACGGGAGCGGCCTCAGCCTACTCGAACCTTCTCATGACCCTTGCTATCGGTGCAGCCGTCGCATTCCTTCTGATTGCCTGGGTAGTGAGCTTCAGCAGAGATGCTGTTACAGGATTTATGGTTCTCGGCCTGTTCCTTATAGTAGGCGTCTTTGTCGCTTATCCTCTTCTTGAAGCGATTCGTCTCAGCTTTACCCAGGAAGGAGCTTTCAGCCTTGCAAAATGGCGCCTTGCACTCTCTCCTTCCTATATCGTAGCATTATGGGGTTCTCTCAGATTAGGTGTTTCGACGGCCACTGTAAGCACGATTCTTGGATTCCTCATAGCATTCCTTGTAGAGAGGACTTCCTTCAAACGGAAAAAAGTGGTATCGACCCTGGCAACCATGCCTGTGATCTCACCACCCTTCAGTCTCTCTCTCTCGATCATTCTCCTGTTCGGTAACAACGGTCTGATCAGTAAGCAGCTGCTTCACCTCGACACTGTATCGATCTACGGCCTTGGTGGTCTCACACTGGTTCAATCTATCAGCATGTTCCCCATTGCATTCCTGACGATAAGCGGAGTACTCCGGCAGATAGATTCAACCGTAGAGGATGCATCACTCGATCTGAGTGCATCACGGTGGCAGACCTTCACCAACATAACCTTTCCTCTCGCTGTTCCGGGGATCCTGTCAGCATGGATGCTGGTATTCACCAACTCCCTTGCGGACTTCGCGAACCCCCTCCTCCTGAGCGGCAACCTCAGAGTTCTTTCGACAGAAGCCTATATGATGGTCACCGGTAGAATGAACGACCTTGGTGGAGGAGCCGTACTGTCGTTCCTGCTGCTGATGCCGACGGTCACTGCGTTCATGGTGCAGCGTTTCTGGGTGAGCAGGAAGAGCTTTGTAACGGTAACGGGAAAACCCTCAACGACGCTGACCGAACTGACGAACACTAAGGTGAGAAATGCCCTCTCTGTTCTCGTATGGACCGTACTGGGTTTCATACTGATGCTGTACCTGACAATCGTGGCTGGAGCATTTGTCGTCAACTGGGGTATCGATTATTCATTCACCCTGGCCAACTGGAAGGCGATCCCTGACAGTTGGGATTCGATCGTTTCGACACTCACACTGGCTGCGATCGCGACTCCTCTGGCAGGTATAATCGCCATGGTGGGAGCGATGCTCATCGTGCGAAAGAAGTTCCCCGGCAAACGGCTGCTTGAAGTGTTGATGATGACACCCTACGCGATTCCGGGCACCCTGATCGGTATCGCATACGTCATTGCTTTCAACCGTCAGCCTCTCCTTCTGGTAGGAACTGGTGCGATCATCGTCATCAACTACGTGATAAGAGAACTCCCCGTCGGACTGGAAAACGGCATCACTGCACTGCACCAGATAGATCCCTCGATAGAAGAGGCAGCTCAGGACCTGGGAGCCGACGTTCCCACCGTATTCAGGACAATTGTCCTTCCGCTTGTCCGCCCGGCTTTCATCAGCAGCATGTCCTATACTTTCGTACGGGCTATGACCGCAGTGAGTGCGATCATTTTCCTGGTGAGTGCCAAGTGGTACCACCTTACCATTAAGATACTGAGCTACTCGGAGAATCTCAGGTTCGGACTTGCAAGTGTCCTGTGCACGGTTCTCATAGCGATCATTCTGGGAGTCTTCTCACTCCTTCAGGTACTGGTCAAGGATAACAGACTGACTCAGAAGACCATCTCGAGTCGTTAAAGGATAGATTATGGAGAAAAAAAGTGTATCAGTGACCTTGAACAATGTCACAAAACGATTCAAGAACATAAAAGGCAAAGAGGATGTCATTGCTGTCAAAGGAGCCGATTTCGTTGTCGATGGAGGTGAGCTTGTCACTCTTCTGGGCCCATCAGGCTGCGGAAAGACTACCACTCTCAGAATGATAGCAGGGTTTGAGCTACCCACGAAGGGATCCATTCATATCGGAGAAGAGGATGTCACATTCCTGCCCCCGAACAAACGTGATACCGCGACCATGTTCCAGTCTTATGGCCTGTTCCCTCACATGAGCGTTCAGGATAATGTAGCCTACGGACTAAAACTCCGCAAGGTTGAGCACAAGGAAATCAACCGCCGTGTACAGGAAGCCCTCGACCTCGTCGGACTCGGCACCTACGGGGACCGTGCACCGGGCAAGCTCTCGGGAGGACAGCAGCAGCGTGTTGCCCTCGCCCGCTCTCTCATCGTCGCTCCAGCTGTCCTTCTGCTTGACGAACCGCTGAGCAATCTCGATGCGCTTCTCAGGGAACAGATGAGAGTTGAGATACGGCGGATACAGAAGAGTCTTTCGATCACTGCAGTGTATGTCACGCACGATCGGGTTGAGGCAATGAGTCTCTCTGACAGAGTGATCGTGATGAAAGATGGCGTGATCCGTCAGATAGGAGCACCAGATCTGATATACGAAGAACCCAACAGCCGCTTTGTAGCCGGTTTCGTCGGCAAGGCCGCTTTCCTGCCGGTCACGGTAACAGGTATTCAGGGAACAGGCTACACCTGCCGGCTTCTGGAAAAGGATGTCCCTGTTGCCACCAGTGCCTTTCAGGCAAAGGAAGGGGAGAAAGGCGTGCTCATGGCACGTCCTGAATCTCTGCGGGTCGTCGAGAAGGGTAAAGGCTACATCGACGGGAGAGTGAAGATGAATGTCTACCTTGGCAACTCTCTTGAATCCTTTATCCAGACACCCTTCGGAGAACTTCTGGTGCAGATCGACGATCCTCACTCAAAACGTGTCTTCCCCGAAGGTGAGGAGGTCTCGATCGACTTCTCTCCAGACCGTGTGAGACTTCTTTCAGAGAGCGAGGAATAAGAGATCGTACACACAAGACCATTTATGAAAAAATCCAAACTTTACATCGATGCCAAAATACCGTTTAATTTGGCATCATGTTAAACAGGATTCTTGCACCACCACACCATTCTTTCTTTCTCCTTGGTCCGAGACAGACCGGTAAGAGCACATGGATCAGATCCTTCCAGATCGAGCCTTCCTGGATGATCAATCTCCTGAAATCTGATCAGTTTTTCAAGTACGTGCGTGATCCATCACAGTTCAGATGAGAAGCAAAGGAAAAAATACACTCAGGGTGCGAATGGATTATTATTGATGAAGTTCAAAGAATTCCAGAGTTGCTGAACGAAGTACACCTTCTCATGGAAGAGTACGATTGTAATTTCATTCTCTCCGGTTCAAATGCCAGAAAACTCAAACAGAAAGGGGCAAACATGCTTGGGGGGCGGGCCCTCAAACGATATATGCATCCGTTCACCGTATCAGAACTATCTCAGGATTCGCCACCTTCTCTTGATGACCTCCTCATATGGGGAACACTGCCTGCGATCTGGAAATATTCACGCAGAGATGCAAGAGATCACCTGAAGTCGTATGTTGAGGTCTACCTGGGAGAGGAAATCCTTCAGGAAGCTCTTGTAAGAAATATTGGAGGCTATACCCGTTTCCTGGACCTTGTTGCAGCATACTGCGGGGAAATAGTCCATTTCACATCAGTAGGGAAAGAAGCGGGAATCCCGACCCGGACCGTTCAATCCTATTTTGAAATCCTTGAAGATACCCTCCTGGCAATACGACTTCCTGCTTGGAGAAAAAGCCCGACAAAAAGTCTTCTCAGTCACCCGAAGATCTACCTGTTCGATAATGGAATTACGAACAGCCTCTGTCACCGACTTGGATCAGGAGAAATTGACGCAAAAGTAAGGGGTCGCCTCTTCGAACAGTTTATGATTCAGGAGACACGCAGAATACTTGATTACCGGAACCTGGACTTTGCGCTGTATTACTGGCGTACAAATCACGGAGCCGAAGTCGATCTCCTCATCGAATCCGATGGTCAGCTTATCCATGCCATAGAATTCAAATCCGGAAGACGGGTCAGTACGAGCGACATCTCGGGTCTCCGCTCATTTCACGAAGACTACCCTCAGGTTTCCTGCACGATTGTATCAACAATGGAAGAACCGTTCACTCTTGATTTTGTTTCCGTCATACCCTGGAGGATGTATCTTGACCTTCTCCAGAACCTACCTTCATGAATACCCGGCAATACTGCCACACTCAACGTAATAGGGTACCACACACGCTATCATACTGAACCTTCCACAATCGTACAGTGAGTAATCTCTGGAAGGGATTTCAGGATCAGGATTCTCATTCCTCGATGTTTCGTATATGCTTGTACGAAAGAATCCATTCTAAGGAGAAATCAGCGTGAGCGAAAAGATCCGTCTCACATCGATGGTGGCAGCCGCCGGCTGAGCAGCTAAGAGGGGAGCTTCTTCTCTGGCGCAGGTTCTGCAGCCGCTGGCCGGAATATTTTCCGATGTGAACGATGACAATCTTATCATAGGCCTCGAGATCAGTGATGATGCTGCAGTGTATCGTGTAAGCGATGACAAGGTAGCCATTCTCACCGTGGACTTCTTCACGCCCGTTGTTGATGATCCCTACTCCTACGGTGCTGTTGCTGCAGCAAATGCTCTCAGTGATATCTACGCGATGGGAGGGGAAGTCACCCTCGCCCTCAACATCTGCGGCTTTCCCAAAGACCTCGACCCCTCCGTGATCTCAGAAATTCTCAGGGGAGGAGCTGAAAAGGTGAAGGAAGCCGGAGGAATCCTTGCAGGCGGTCACACGGTTGATGACCCGGAACCGAAGTACGGGCTCTCTGTCATGGGTCTTGCCCGTCCTGATCAGATCATGACGAAATCCGGAGCGAAACCGGGCGATATCCTCCTCATCACCAAACCTCTCGGTACCGGAATCATCACAACAGCAGGAAAGAATCAGAAAGCCGAACAGTCCCATATAGACGGAGCCATCGAATCGATGGCGAAGCTGAACCGCGATGCCGCGAGAATTCTTGTCTCTCATGGCATCAGGTGCTGTACCGACATCACGGGGTTCGCCCTCCCCGGACACCTCAGCGAGGTGGTGGAAAAGAGCGGAGTCGGTGCCTATATCTCGTATATGGCCCTCCCCTTCCTTGAGGGTGCATCAGAGTATGCAGAGGCCGAGATATTTCCCGGAGGGACCTTCAAGAACCGGAAGGCGTACTCCTGCAATCTCAGTTTCACTGACGGAATCAGCATACAGCAGCAGAACCTTCTCTATACGCCCGAGACCTCAGGAGGACTCCTCGCTGCAGTTCCTACGAGTGTCTATAACGCAGTCCTGGAAGATTTCTATGAGCAGGGAGTCTTCTATCAGGTGATCGGTGAGATAACCGAGGAAACGGGAATCAGAGTGATCCGCTGACCTGTCGGTTACAGAACCACCCGCGCATCCCCGTTCCGTCTGACCATTCCTCTCTCTTCCATCTTGTTCAGCAGAGGGATCATGTAGCGCCTGGAAAGCCCGGTACGCTCCTTTGCCTCGGGAATGGAGAACTCCTCACCCTGCTTCCTGCCCCTGAGAACCGCCTCAGCAAGTTCATCAAAGCGCTCGCGAGAGAAGTAGATGTCACCTTCAAGAGGAACGACCTTTTCGATCCTGACTAGGTTGCGGAGCTCCTTGCGTGCACCGGCATCACTGATTTCCTTGAGCTGCAGCCCTTTCTCTCTGTTCTCCTCGAGCATCTTCATGATCTTCTCACCGAGTTTCGACAGACCGTAGTCACCCGCGAGCTGATCGGCTGAGAGATAGACCTGATCCTTCCGGGTGATCTGGTAGGTCGTGAGAGCTCTCTCTATCAGGTACTCACCGATTTCGGGGGGGAACAGCTCCGCCTGAAGGAACTCGGCACGTGTCACGCCGCCCGGGCGGGATGCCATCCGGATAAGCCGGTCAGACTCCTCGAGAAGAGGCCCTTCCAGTATGGTGATACCCCCGATAATCCGGTGGTTGATCTTCTCTTGTGTGAGAAACCGCTTCAGCGCCTTCTTCTGTGGCCCGGTAGAGCTGTCCAGCCATCCGTTGATCAGGAGTCTGAGAACAGCTTCGTTCTCGATACTCGCTCCTATCGGGTAGGAGGCGACGATCCGGGCGAGGCTGTTTCGGAAGTGCTTTCCTGTCTTTCCGCTCCAGATGAACCTGCCCTTCCCCAGGATACGGTACCCTCCTCGCTGGATGAACAGACAGGTGTCCATCCAGGAAACCGCAACTGCTTCTTCAAGAACTAGACGGGCGTAGCCTTCGGTTCTCAGAAAATGGAGGAGACCGATGTAATGGCCTGTGCCCGTGGCGATCTCCACTTCCATATGATTGCGGACGTGCCTGCCCTCCATGACTTCGAACTGTATGATGAACTCACTCTCAATCTGGAATTCCTGAGGGTCTATGGCGGCGATGCATCCCCGAGAGACATCCTCCTTCTTCAAGCCCTGAAGATTCAGCGCAACGCGGGAGGTGGGCAGGGCTGTCTCAAGGGTACTGTGATACGACTGTATGCCCCTGACCCTGGCCTTCCTGCCTGAAGGGAGTATCGTCAGTTCATCACCCTGTGAGATCGTCCCACCGGAGAGACTGCCGGTCACTACCGTACCGGCCCCCTTGATCGAGAAGACTCTGTCTATGTGGAGATACCCCGATTCGTGCCTCTCTATCCGCCTTGTCTGCCTCAGCAGGTCAAGGATCGTTGCCTTCAGACTTTCAAGGCCTTCTCCCGTTACCGAGGAGACTCCCATGACAGGAATGTCCCGGCCGAAAATTCTCTGAAGCTCCTCACCTGCCATCTCAGTGACCAGAGCACGTACATCACTGTCGATCAGGTCTGTCTTCGTGACGGCACAGACGATATGGGGAATCCCCATTGCCTCAAGCACCCGGGCATGGTCTTCACTCTGCTGCATCCATCCCTCGGGTCCCGCGATAACCAGTACCGCCACCGAAAGCGACCAGGCTCCGGATACCATGTTCCTGATGAACCGCTCATGTCCAGGCACATCAATCACACCGACAGGATCACCGTTCTCATCAAAGAAATGGGCAAAGCCGAGGTCGATGGTCATTCCCCGTTTCTTCTCTTCGGGAAGTCTGTCCGCATTGATACCCGTAAGAGCCTCAATGAGAGCTGTCTTCCCGTGGTCTACGTGCCCGCTGGTTCCGATGATATGATACATACTCTAATCCGTTATGGTTCGCAGAATCGAGGTGATATGAGGAATATCCTCAATCTCGATGGTCGTAAGGTCAAGCAGGACCCGCTCATCACTGATGAACCCGATCACGGGCGGAGTGGAATCTCTCAGGACCCTGAGAATGCTGTGTGGTGACTGAACGCTCGTGACTGCAACCGCAAGGGAGGGAAACGACTCGTCTGGAGCGGTGCCGCCTCCGGTCCTGCACCTGCTCTGCACAAGGGAGAACCGGTCGCTGTCGAGTGCTCGAATCACCAGCGCACCCTTCTCCTTCAGCTGCTGAGGCGTCTGAGCCAGGTGAAGAGGAAGCTGTCCTCTCTCGCCATTGAGATAGCGCACGAGGGTGAGTTCAAGGAGTGAGCATATCGTCTTTCCGGGACGGAACACCCTCATCAGGGGGTGCTTCTCAAGCTGAGCGATCAGATCCCTGCGCCCTACGATGATCCCCGCCTGGGGACCGCTGAAGATCTTGTCACCGCTGAAGCATACAAGGTCAGCCCCATGGGCAAGGTGACTCTTCACCGAGGTCTCCCCCGGGAGTGTTTCGTTGATCACCCCGGAACCCTGGTCTACACAGAGGAGAAGATCCTCCTTCCTAAGCGATGAGAGGTCACTGATCGACGGGCTCTTCTCGAAACCCCTGATAGCGAAGTTGGACCGATGGACAGACAGGATCATGGACGTCTCATCGGTGACAGCCTGTGCATAATCATCACGTGTCGTGATGTTCGTCGTACCCACCTCGACCAGGCGGGCTCCGGTCGCCCGGAGAATCTCGGGAACCCTGAAACCACCGCCGATCTGCACCTGCTCTCCCCGTGAGACGATCACTTCACGTCCGGTTGCGAAGGTGGAAAGGATGAGATAGACAGCCGCTGCATTGTTGTTGACCACAAGAGCATCTTCCGCACCGGTGAGCGAGGAGAGAAGAGAGGGAATCAGCCCGTTGCGTTTACCGCGCTTCCCGTCATTGAGGTCGAGCTCGAGATTCGAGTATCCGCAGTTGATCTGTTTCGCATCTTCCCACACCTGAGCGTTGAGGGGAGACCGACCCATATTCGTATGTATGATGATCCCCGTCGCATTGACTACCCGTTGCAGGCGATCCTTCACTCTGCTGTGACAGGCTACATGGATTCTTGCGAGCAGGTCTTCTGAAGCGGGAACGTCTTTTCCATCCTGAGAGACTTCCTTCCGTATCTGGTTGAGCACGGCACGTACGATATCAGTTACAAGGGGTCGGGACAGAAGTTCACTGTATCCGACCAGTCCGGGATCATTGAGGAGCGTTTCAACCTGTGGTAACGAAGACAGCTGCCTATTGTTCATGATACGGAAGAGGGAGGAATTGAACCTCCCGACGCTTCTACACGCCCAACGGTTTTGAAGACCGCGAGGACCACCAGATCCTATCAGCTTCCAATCGCATAGTAGATAGAACTAGACTCAGTTGTCAACAAAGATCATAAAAAAAAGGAATGAGAACAATTACTGAAAAGGCTTGCTTTAGAAACATTCCCTTTCTATACTGGAACCATCTATGTATCCCGATCCGTTCGTTGACCGGTCGGGTAAAGGAGTAGCTTAATGCCCGAAGAATTCAAACCGGGTTGCCAGCGACCCAAAAGTGGGCCCGTCGGAGATGCTTCGAAAAAAGCAGACTCGGGCGAGCAGGCAACACAAACCAAGGAGGAGATGAGCATGATCAAAGTTGGTCAAAAAGCGCCTGATTTCTCAGCGCCGGCTTATCACAACGGCAAGTTCGTTGAGGTCAAGCTGTCAGATTACCTCGGCAAATGGGTAGTTCTCTGTTTCTATCCGGGTGATTTCACATTTGTCTGAGCGACAGAAATTTCGGCGGTCGCCGAAAAGAATCCCGAGTTCGAAAAACTCGGAGTCCAAGTGCTTTCAATGAGTGTAGACAGCATTTTCACCCACAAAATTTGGAATGAGAATGAGATTTCCAAGATGGTGGAAGGCGGAGTGCCGTATCCGATGCTTTCGGATGGTGGCGGTGCTATCGGAACTTCGTACGGCGTGTATGACGCTGATGGCGGAGTTGACACAAGAGGAAGATTCCTGATCGATCCGGATGGAGTGATTCAGGGGTTCGAGGTGCTTTCACCACCGGTCGGAAGAAACGTGAATGAGACTATCCGTCAGATTCAGGCGTTCCAGCTGGTCCGCGAAAAACAAGGTACAGAAGCGACACCTTCCGGTTGGAGACCGGGCAAGAAGACCCTGAAGCCGGGTCCTGATCTTGTCGGTAACGTATGGAAGGAATGGAGTGTCAAAGAAGCCTTCGACGAATAATCCATATTTTTGCATCATCTGCCACTGGGAGACCAGTGGCGTTTTTATATGTCTGCAGGTATCAGGGAAAAAATACACATCCCTCTGATTCAGCTGAAACCTACAGAAATCATCCTGACCTTGATCCGGAGGATCTGCAGTCTGAGCACATCGGAAGTGGTCTGAAATCATAGTCGGCATAAACCTATCATGGAGCTCCTACCGGAAACAGTCCTGCATGAGGAGCTTTTGATGGGACCTTCTACTGTATAGCTGCGGAGATTCCTTAAAAGGTATTCGTTTCAACCGGGCTGTTCTCATCACTTCTCCCTACTAGACCTTTCATGAGACCAGACTCCTTTCCCACTGAGGACATATTCATTTATGACCCCATCAGAAATTTTCTTTTGCGGTTCAGTTTTCGGTTCTTCACACAGCGAAGAGCATCAGAACACCTTGTGCCAAATCTTCCCGAATTAAGGTTCTCTGTAGAAAGATACGTGAAGGAGGAGCAGATTCGATGAATCGGAAAAAATAGATAGCGAATATATAAAGGTACTGTTTTCGCTGAACAATTTTGCCTGTCATAGGGTACTGCTTTCACTGAACATTGACACACACAACAATTAAACATTGACTTTACCCCATGCGGGCCTTACAATCGAAGGTAATAAAATAAATTCATTGGAGGCTTTTATGGCAACTGTGCAATTGAAAGACATTTGCAAAGTGTACGACGGAAACGTAAAAGCGGTTGATTCGGTTAACATCGACATCAAGGACAGAGAGTTTGTAGTTCTGGTCGGCCCTTCAGGCTGCGGAAAATCTACCACTCTACGAATGGTCGCCGGACTTGAAGACATCTCGAGCGGAGAGCTATACATCGACGGACGACTGGTGAATGATGTCCCGCCAAAAGACAGAGACATCGCAATGGTGTTCCAGAACTATGCTCTGTATCCACACATGAGTGTGTATGATAACATGGCTTTCGGACTCAAGATCAGAAAGTTCCCCAAGGACGAGATCGATCAGCGTGTCCGCGAAGCGGCGAAGATTCTTGACATCGAGATGCTGCTTGACAGAAAACCGAAGGCACTCAGCGGAGGTCAGCGCCAGAGAGTTGCAGTAGGACGTGCTATAGTACGTCACCCGAAGGTATTCCTCTTCGACGAACCCCTTTCGAACCTTGATGCAAAACTCAGAGTTCAGATGCGCGCAGAGATCTCTTCTCTCCATAACAGACTGAAAGCAACCATGATCTACGTAACTCATGATCAGGTTGAAGCTCTCACGATGGCAGATAAGATTGTCGTCATGAAACTCGGTATCATTCAGCAGATCGGTGGTCCGCTTGAACTGTACAATGAACCCAACAACAAATTCGTAGCCGGCTTCATCGGCTCACCTCCCATGAACTTCCTTACTGTTGATGTAACCAAGGATGGGGATGATGTCGTTATTGATGAAGGAAACTTCAAAGTCATTCTCGACGGAAACAACAAGAAGCTGCTCACACCATATGTCGGCAAGAAAGTGACTTTCGGTATCCGCCCTGAAGACGTTGAATATTCCAGGGATGTCGTTGAAGGTAAGACTATCAACGGACGAGTCAGTGTCATTGAACCTCTCGGATCAGAGACTCACGTTTACGTCACGATCGGCACCCACCAGGTCATCTGTAAGATCGAACCTTCTATTCAGCTGGCCGTGGATCAGGAGATCCAGTTCATTCCTGAAATGAGCAAAGTGAAATTTTTCGATTACGAGACCGAACTGGTCATCAAGTAACCAGGAATTCCTTAATCAGAAAGAGACTGCTGCAGCGCGGCAGTCTCTTTTTCTATCATCCTGCCCCCGTTCCTGCTCTCCCTCGATATTTCCTGCGGTCCTGCTTAAAGTCTGTTCACAGGAACTGAGTAACATTATCTCCCGGGCAGATTTTCTCTACACAAGCGGCACAATGCTAATCTCATACAGATACGATCGGACACAGAACATTATAAAAGCCCCTCTGCAGTAGTATCTTACATGCAGCAGGGGCCTAACTCTTGCAGGGAACCGGACCCTTAACGGAACATTGCGTCGTAGACCGTGTGAATCACAGTCTTCGCATCTGATTCTCTGACACCGAATAGAGCTGTGAGGGGAGTGGCATCAAAAAGGGTGAAGGTCACTTCAACTCCCTCGTCCATCAGGGCAGGGAGAATATGGGAAAGTCGTTTCTTCTGACTCTTCAGCCCTTCTCCTGCTACAGCCGTTACTGCATACCCCGGCTCGATACTCACGGACTCTAGCGAGTACTCTTTCCTGAGTGCATCAGCTAATGAGGCGAGATCAGGCTCTGCTCCTGCGTGTATCTGAGCATACCAGGTAAGGTCATCGATTCCCTGGAGAGCGAATTCAAGTGCAAGACCGGCGTCTCGAAGGTCCTGTTCAATCCTGATTCTTGCCTGAGGGTTCTTCAGAAGGAAGACCTTGTGCACCCCTATCCTGACATAGTCCTTTTTTACAGAAATACCGATGATGGGATCCTGTTCGACATCTCTCGATGCGACGATGGCTGTTCCTTCATCCTCCGGACGTCCGGTATTCTTCACCTGAATCGGAATGCCGGCTTCTCTGACAGGTGCGATGGCATCTTCATGAAACACATTGAAGCCAACTGCAGCAAGCTCTCTCACTTCCCGATAGGTCATCTCTTTGATCACCTTCGCATCATGAACTACCCGAGGATCAGCCTTTGAAATACCTGAGACATCCGTCCAGTTCTCGTAGATACATCCATCGGAGGCCTTGTTTCCCAGAGCACGGGCGACTATCGCTCCCGAGATATCACTGCCTCCACGAGAAAATGCTCTCACCTTCCCGTCACTGCCCTGTCCGAAGAAACCCGGGAAAACATACTGCTTTCCTTCTTCAAGCACAGATGCCACTGCATCGTAGGTCTTTTCCTCCACAGTGCCTTCATCAGTGATGAACACGACATCCTGAGCATCAATCATCTCCCAGCCGAGATACTGGGAGATGAGAACCGCATTGAGATATTCTCCTCTGCTTGCTGCATAGTGAGCACTGGCACCGTTGGAAATATTCACATAGACCTCATCAAGAGCCTCTGTGATGTTGTGACTGACGCCGAGATCTTTGGCTATCTCAGTGAAACGATCACGAATAATGGCAAATTCCTTCTCGCAGGAGCCTCCCTTCGCTACGAGAGACTGACAGGTATAGAGCATGTCAGTGATCTTGATATCATCACTGTATCTCTTTCCCGGTGCTGATACTACAGCGACTACTCTCGATGGGTCTGAAGAGAGAATCTGTCCCACCTTTCTGATGTGTTCAGCATCACACAGCGAACTGCCTCCGAATTTACTAACCTTCATCGATTTACACTCCTTTCGAATAACATACAGAAGAGGATACCCCCCTTACGCAGGAAAGCAGGTGTGGAACACACCTGCTTCCTTCTCCCGTTATAATGGGAAATACTATCTCTTGTAAATAGGCCGTTCAGTATAAGTCGTGTGAAGCAGGTGATGCGACTTCTTGCTCAGCGGCTCTCCCAGATATTCCTCATAGATCTGCTTGATCTCAGGATTCTGGTGTGAACACCTGATTGTAGAACGTTCATCATCATTGTACATTCCGGCTATTCTCTGTGCCCTGATATCGTCGGTTGATGCATACGGCTGACCGCCTCCGCTCACACATCCGCCGCGACAGGCCATCACTTCTATGAAATGGTAGGGCGCATCCTTGCCCTCTCTTTTTGCCTCCCGGATCTCCTCAAGCAGAGTGCTGACATTTGCCATCCCGTGTGCAATGGCCACTTTCAGCTTGGTTCCCTTGATATCGATCTCACCTGAACGGACACCTTCCATACCCCGGACTGCCGAGACATTTACATCTTCGAGTTCTTCACCGGTTATCAGCTTGTAGGCTGTTCTCAGAGCGGCCTCCATGACACCACCGGTGTTACCGAAAATAGTACCGGCGCCGGTGTAGGCACCGATCGGAGAATCGGCCGTCTCATCTTCAAGGGCAAGGAAATCAATTCCGCTTGCCTTAATGAGCCGACTGAACTCGCGTGTTGTCAGAACGAGGTCCACATCATTGAATCCTGAAGCCTGCATGTTATCATCACGTCCGATCTCCCACTTCTTCGCCGTGCACGGCATGATAGCGGCAGAAAAGATCGTTGCAGGATCTATCTTTGCCTTCTCGGCATAGTAGGTCTTGGTGATCGCTCCCTGCATCATCATCGGAGACTTTGCCGATGAGAAGTGGGGAATCATATCACTGTAGTACTTCTCCATGTAGTCGGTCCATGCAGGACAGCAGCTGGTGATCTGAGGGATGGCACCGTGACCGGTGGTAAGTCTCTGAACGAGCTCACTACCCTCTTCCATGATGGTGAGGTCTGCAGAGAAGTTCGTATCGAAGACTTTATCGACTCCGAGAGCTCTGAGAGCCGCATAGATCTTACCGGTGGTGATCGTACCAGCAGGGAGGTTGAATGCTTCACCGAGGGCGACACGCACTGCAGGGGCGATCTGCACAACCACATGCTTATGGGGATCATTGATCGCACAGATCAGATCCTGAGTCTCATCCTTCTCGTAGATGGCACCGACAGGACAGTGAGCGGAACACTGGCCGCATTTGATACAGGGGCTGTCGTTGAGAGGCAGAGATGCTGCCGGGGACATGAGTGTCTGGTCTCCACGACCGATGAACTCAAGGGCAAATACTCCCTGCTGCTGCTGACAGACCTGTACACATCGTCCGCACTTGATACACTTGGAGGGGTCAAGGACGAGCGAGGTGGTCGATTTATCTTTCGGCAGATTCACGACCCTCTGTTCGTAGGGCTGCTGCCGCACCCCGAACTCGGCAGCGAAACGCTGCAGTTCACAGGTGCCGTTACGGGCACAGGTGAGACAATCGTTGGGGTGTGTGCTCAGGATCATCTCGATGACAGTCTTCCTGATCTTGTACAGCTCAGCATCATGGGTGATGACACTGAGGTTTTCCTGCACCGGAGCCGCACATGCTCTCAGAAGCTTCGGCGAATTCTCCTGTTTGACGACACACAGTCCACAGGCTGCCCATGCAGGCAGGTCCGGATGGTAACAGAGTGTCGGGATGTTGATATTCGCCTTCTTGGCTGCTGCCAGAATATTCTGTCCGGCTTCGATCTCGACCGGTTTTCCATTTATCTTCATATGAACGGTACTCATGGTATTCCTCCTCTCCCAGAAATCCTAGCGGATCTCGATGGCTCCAAATTTACAGGTCTCGAAACAAGCTCCACACTTGATACACGCAGCCTGATCGATCACGTGCACCTGACGCCGTTCACCGCTGATTGCAGCTGTAGGACACTTCCTTGCACAGGCAGTACATCCGATACACATATCTGCAAGGATGTTGTAGGTAATCAGACTCTTACACTTACCGGCAGGACAGGTCTTATCGTTAATATGAGCAAGGTATTCAGCTTCGAAATGCTTAACGGTTGAAAGAATCGGGTTGGGAGCGGTCTGACCAAGGGCACACAGTGACGCCTGTTTCATCGCATAACCGATCTCCTTCATCTGTTCGATATCTTCGATCGTACCGTTTCCTTTGGTGATCTTATCGAGGATATTCATCAATGAACGTCCACCGATCCTACAGGGGGCACACTTACCGCAGCTTTCCTCAACACTGAACTCGAGGTAGAACTTCGTCACGTCAACAATACAGTCATCTTCATCCATGACGATCATACCGCCTGAACCCATCATCGAACCAAGTTTCTGAAGTGAACCGAAGTCGATGGGTGTGTCGAGGAACTCCTCGGTGATGACCCCTCCACTGGGACCACCGGTCTGGACGGCTTTGAACTTCCTGTCGTTAGCGATCCCTCCGCCGATATCATAGATAATCTCACGAAGTGTCGTTCCCATGGGAACTTCTACAAGTCCCGAGTTGCGGATCTTACCGGTGAGTGCAAACACCTTGGTGCCAGGAGAATCATGTGTCCCGATCTGGCTGAACCAGTCTCCACCCTTCATGATGATGACGGGAATGTTTGCCCAGGTCTCAACGTTATTGATGACCGTCGGTTTACCCCATAGCCCTTTTACAGCCGGGAACGGAGGGCGAGGAACCGGCATTCCCCTCTCACCTTCTATGGATGCGAGGAGTGCTGTCTCTTCACCACAGACGAAGGCACCGGCACCGAGTCTGATTTCGATGTCGAAGTCGAATCCGCTGTCGAGGATATTCTTTCCAAGGAGCCCATACTCACGGGCCTGTGCCATCGCAACTTCCAGACGGTGAATAGCAAGAGGGTACTCAGCACGGATATAGATATATCCCTGATTAGCACCTACGGTCTTACCGGCGATGGTCATCGCTTCCAGCACCGAGTGAGGGTCACCTTCCAGGGTGGATCTGTCCATATAGGCACCGGGGTCACCCTCATCAGCGTTACAGACTATGAACTTCTGATCGGCATCCTTCACCTGCTTCGTGAAGTTCCACTTCATCCAGGTAGGGAAACCGGCACCACCACGGCCTCTGAGTCCTGCTGTTCTCAGTTCCTGAATGACATCATCACCGCTCATCTCGAACAGGACTTTTTCCAGAGCACTGTACCCTTCACGGGCGATATACTCATCAATATTTTCGGGGTCGATGAATCCGCAGTTTCTCAGTACGATACGGAACTGTTTCTGGTAGAATTTGATATCTTCGACCTTGGCGTGCTTCTTACTTCCTTCCTTATCATAGAGAAGGCGCTTGACCTCACGGCCTTTGACGATGTGCTCCTCGACCAGTTCTTTGGCGTCAGACGGAGTCACCTGCACATAGAACGAATCCTCGGGGAGGATCTTGACGATCGGGCCCTGTTCACAGAACCCGAAACAACCGGTCTTGATGACCTGAACCTCGTCCGACAGCCCCTGTGCATCCACTTCGTTCAGAAGAGATTCATAGATCGCATTGGCCTTGCTCGATTCACAGGCGGTACCGCCGCATACAAGAATATAGCTTCTATATGCCATTATTTGCCTCCATCCTTGATGATATCGACTGAAGGTCTGTCAAACACGTGTTCACTGACCATTCTCTTATGTATGATATGTTCTTCAACGATCTTCTTGGCTACCTCAGGGTCGACCTTACCGTAGATAACCGAAGGCATGCCCGGGGCAATGACCTCGATGGTCGGTTCGACATAGCACAGTCCCATACATCCTGTCTGTGTGACGACAACCGAGTTCAGATTATGGACCTCGAGTTGAGTCAGGAATGTATCGAGAACTTCCTTGGCTCCTGCTGCGATACCGCAGGTCCCCATCCCTACAATGATCTGTGTCTCTTTGTCACTGAGATCACGCTTCTGGATTTCTGTTTTCTTGGAGTCACGAAGCTTCCTGAGCTCCTGCAACGTCATCTTAGCCATGCCAGCCTCCTCATCTAATAACGAGTCATCTACCTGACCCGGTGGTGCACGTCCTCTACAGCAGCCTCCTGCGACTGCATATACTCTTTCACTAGCAGCAGGTTCCCGACAGTGTTCAGGTCTCCCAGAACCTCGAGAAGTCCACTCTTTTCAACCTCATACTCATCGTGTTCTCCGCCTCGGGCGAAAACTCTGCGGAAGATGATCTCACTTTCCGACGGATAGGAGAACAGTCCGGTAAGGGTCATCACGATGTCGCCGACAGGCGGGGCATCGATATGGGAAAGATCGATGGTGAAAGATACATCGGTTCCTTTTCCCTTCTCTGACCTAAGGGAGAATATCCCCTCGGTCAAATCAACCATCTGTTTGAGGAAAGGAAGGCCAAGCCCAACTTTCCTCGCTGCATGCTTATGTCCGTCTGTATAAAACGGATCAAGAGCCTTGATCTGCTGTTTTTCATCCATTCCCCTGCCGTTATCGAGCACTTCAACCGAAAGCATATCATCGGTCTGAATGAAGCTGATGCGGATCAACGATGCATCGGCTTCTATGCTGTTCTGCACGATATCGGCAAGAAGATCACAGATCGATGCATGCATCAGCTGAACTGTGCGATGATCCCGGGAAGCTGGTCCTTGGTCACCTTGCCGAACACTTCTTTCCCGACGGTGAGTACAGGAGCGAGACCGCAGCAGCCGACACAGCGAACTCCTTCGATACTGAATTTCCCATCCTCGGTCACTTCGTTCACGCCGATTCCAAGAAGATTCCCAAGTTCCTCAACCAGCATATCTCCGCCTTTGAGGTAGCACGCAGTTCCCAGACACACCTGAATATTGTGGTCGCCCGGTTTTGTTGTTTTGAAAAAATGGTAGAAGGAAAGAACTCCGTATATCTTTGCAAGAGGAATGTCGAGCATGTACGCTACAGTGTCTGCCGACTCACGGGATACATATCCGAATTCTTCCTGCACACGGTGCAGCACCATGATCAGATTACCCGGCTTGTTCCGCCATGCTTCTATGAACGAAATCAGTTCCCTTGAAAATGCATTCTCATTGTTACCAGCTGCCATGAAAACCTCCAGAGCCCGTTTTATAGAAACCAATCATAAGAGAGAATCAAAATATTTTCAACAATAAATACGAATTTATCGAATCTTTTCTGAGCTTTTCTTCACTTTATTTTTAAATTTATTGCATATATCTGTTTTTATTGTATAATGGTTCACATAAACGAGGTACCCCAATGAACCATGATATGATCATTCGTATCACCCGATACTACAGGATACTCAACCGTCTGAGATCTCTCGGCCTCGAGAAAGTGTTTGCCCATAACCTGGCTGACGCTGCCGGTGTATCTGCTGCGATTGTGCGTAAAGATTTCTCTCTCCTTGAGATATACGGCCAGAAGAGAGGTGGTTATGACATTCTGTTTCTCATCGCGGCTCTCGGGAAAATCCTGGGAAAGACTGATGAACCTCAGAACATCATCATAGTCGGATGCGGCAGAATAGGGCGGGCTCTCATGCACTACAACGGTTTCGAACCGGATGGGATCAGGATCATAGCGGGCTTTGATACAGACCCCCTGGTGTACAGTGAAAACGTTCACCCGGTACCGATCTATCCGATGAGTCGGCTCGAAGAGGTGGTAAGCTCCCACCAGGTTGATGTGGCGATTCTCACTGTACCCGAAAGTGCGACAAGTGACAGTTTCCAGCGTCTGATGAATGCAGGGATCAAGGGTGTGCTCAATTTCTCCCCTATAACGCTCAAACCTGTCGCTGATGCCGAAGGCCTCAAGCCTGTAATCCATAACGTCAATATAGCTCTTGAACTCGAACAGATCTTCTACGAACTGCAGTTCCCGAAAAGCTAATAGGTACGTTCCAGGCGGACATACACCGGAAGATGATCAGAGGTGCCGGCATGGTTTCTCATCTGGTACCGCTCAGGAGTTCCTTCGTCATCAAGGAGCGCAGGATGGGTGATCACGCCGCCGCTTGAAAACTGATACCCCGCAGAATCAAAGAACCCGTTACTGAGGAGGATCTGGTCGTAACTCAGCCACAGGCCATCATAGTGATAGGAACCTTCTGCTTCAGATACCACAGGGAATCGTTCATCAAGATAAAACGTGTAGAAGGTGGTAAAGGCAGGGTAACTGCCTGTGATGACAAGTGATCCACTTGCCTCCCACTGTTGTCTCCGGAGAGCATCGGATGGTATCAGAGCACTCTGATACGCTCCCTGAATTCTGTCATGCTGATCGGCACTCTGATTGAAATCGCCGGCTATCACAGTCGGAAGCCTCCTGCCCATGAGACTCTCCCGATCCATCACCCCCTTCAGGGCCTCCACCTGAGCGATCCTCTCACTCTCACTCTCCCTGTCCCCTTCCCTTCGACTCCTCAGATGCAGGGCGTAGATTCTGATCGCCTCTCCATCTACATCAATCACTGTCTCGAGGATATCCCGAAAACCTTCAACCGAGTGTATATGACTTTCAAGGATTCGGTACCTGCTCAGGACGGCGACCTCTATGGGCGAAGATGGGGAGGACGTTGCAGCATAGAAGGTGAAACCTCTTCGTCCGAGATCGCGGTCAATCAGAGCCTCTACCACTCTCTCACCTTCCACCTCCTGCAGTACGATGATGTCGGGTTGATGAGGCGAATATTGTATCAGAGCAGAACAGGCTCTCTGCAGTCGTTCGCTGTAGAGAGCTGAAGACCACCCCTGTGAGAGGGAGAATCCATCGAACTCATCTCCGTCATCGACGGTGTCGAACAAAGTCTGTACATTATAGGAGACGATGGTGAGATCCCTGTCACTCTGTTCTTCGGCCACAGAGCACGAAAAAGAGGAAGTGAGGAAGATGGTGAACAGGATACTGCATAGTGCGGCGACTCTCATCACTGAGAAGAACCTGCCTTAGAGGCAGATCACTTCCCGTCGAGCGAGATTTTTTTGACCTGATAGGAAAAATACAGGACAGCAAGCGCATCTTCACTGTCGGTCTGCTGGTAACTGAGTGTCTGACCCTTCAGAATACCCTTCAGAAGATTACAGTAACGAACATCTTTCACCTCGATGTCCCGGACCATGGTAAAACAGATACTCCAGATACGCTCCCACTCGCGATTGTTGAAGGCACTGACGATCGCATGACGCTGCTGATCAATCTCTGCCACATCTCGGGACTCTTCGAGGAACTCACTCAGGAAATCCGGACTCAGCAGATTCTTCTGTTCAAACAGTTCTGCAAGGTTCGGGGTACTCTTCAGGAAATAGGCAATCAGAGCATACCGGGTCTGTCGGAAGCGGGGGCCCCTGCCCTGTCGGCTCGACAGGAACAGTTCCCTGAAGAAGGTCCCTTCCCTGTCCATGATATTGCGCGCGAGAAGGTAGTTGAGTTCTTCGAGTATCGTCTGTGCCGAGTCACTCATCTGCTCGACCTTCTGAAGATACGTATCGGTTCGTGTCACCCGGGCAATCGACTTAGCGGCATTCGAGCGTGACAGACTGCTGCCGTTATCGAGCAGGTATCTGAGAGCCTGCTCGGCCTTCTGATTATTGCGGTAGGCTCCCAGAGCATATATAGACTCATTCTGTGTGTAGGAATCGGTTGAGAAGGCATCACTGATGAGATCGTCCACAAGTGAACTCCGGGGTCTATCGAACAGTCCCCTGATAACCTCTGCCCTGTCATTGCTGAACGGATTTGCCAGAGTCGCCCTAATCTCGCTTGTAGCGACACCAGTGAGGTTCTTTCCCAGCGAGAGAAGAAGGCTTTTACGCTTGAGAGGGTCTTTTTCCTTTTCAAGCCGGTCGATGTTGATAAATGCCCTCAGGCCGTGCAGAGAGAACATCAGCTGGGCCGCAGCCTTGGCTGACAGGGCACCCTGCTCATGCAGGGAGGCAGTACTGATCAGCGCCAATAGAGAAAACAGGAGAGCAAGACCGAAGGTAAAGGTATAGGCATTTCCCCAACCGTGGCTCAGCAGTTGAATATGGTCCGAGAGGTTGGCAAGGTAGCCTCCGGCAAGACCGCTGAACAGAGCGAAGAAGGCGATCATGAAGTTGGTCATCGAATTGAATCCTACCGGATCATTATCCGGGATGACCGCTGCAAGGAGGCGTCGGATAAGTATGTTGACATTGGCCAGGAAGAAATTGGAGAGGAACCCGAGAACAAAAAAGAGAGAAATTTCAGCTGAGGCAGGTATGACCATCCAGCCGATCAGGGTGACCATCAGAGCAAACCCGTTTGCAATGATCAGAGGGCGGCTGCCAAGGCGGTCGCTGAAGAATGTACAGAAGCTGCCCGCAAGAATGACCGAGCCTGAGATGACGATCGTGTACAGGAAGATGATATTGCTTTCCAGGCCGACAACCTTTGTCAGAAAGGCTATACTCATACCCATGATGACCGTAACCGACATATAATACCAGAAGACAAGGAGTCTGGACCGGGCCATACTGTCACGCATTGCTTCTCTGAGAACGGTGAACAGGGTTCTTCCTTTACGATAGTCAACCTTTGTCCTGCAGGGGATCTTCGACAGATACCGTGCCGCTATCGTGTTGTTGATCACACCGAACATCTGAAGCGCGATCAGGCCCATCACTCCTGAAAAGAGCTGAATGGAGGTAACGATAAAGTTTAAAAGGCGGGCAAAGACCGTCGAGGACTGAAAAGCGACGTTCGCATTGCCGATCACACGCCCTCTTGTCTTGTTTGTCGTAATCGACTTGAAGGTATAATCATACATTACGACACCCACCAGCCGCATGAGCGAGAAGAGCGTGTAGACGATAAGGAGGATAGTGACACCCGCATTTCCCTGCACCCAGATGAGAGAAAGGTAGCCAAGGGAAACCAGACCCCGCAGATACCAGGTGAGAGTCTGAACCTTCACAACGTTCCTTCCCCGAAAGGTGCGGGCCATGATGGGGAGAATGATACCCACGATATACATTGCGCTGGCTATGTACCCGAGAGCGAGATTGGATGCCCCGAACCGTACAGCAAGGATATAGACGATCGTGTCCCCGAGCATGCTGAAGCCGAGACCGTTATAGATCTCGGACGTATAGAGGTATTTCTGTCCTAATCGCTTCTCAGAATCCGATAGATACCTGGTGCGTGCCATGTTCTGCTCTTACAGCTCATCCCTTTTGTTCACGATCTTGCTGATGAGGTTGTAGTTCAGGGCCCCTTCGGCATCGAGCCAATAGTCCCTGTCCGTGTCCCGTGAAACAATTTCAAGCGGCTGACCGCTCTGATCACTTATAATCCTGTTAAGTCGCTCTTTTGTCTTCTCGAGCTGGTTCGTATAAATCTCCACGTCGGTGGCCACACCCTGCATCTCACTCATAGGCTGATGGATCAGGTAGGTTGAGTTTGGCAGTCCGAGACGGTAGGGAGCATCGACTGCAAGCAGCACGAGGGTGGCTGCACTGGCAATAAGTCCGGTGCCGATCATGAACACATCGTTTCGGATGAATCGCACCATGTCATAGATGGCCAGACCGGAGTTGACGTCTCCACCGGGAGAATTGATGAACATCCGGATCGGCTCATCACTTTCTTTTTCCAGAATCAACAACTGTTTGATCACCTTCTCTGCTGATTCCATGTTGATCTCACCGGTAAGCATCACAGATCGGGTCTCCAGGAATTTATCCTGATTGGCTGCAGTCTCTTTATCTTTTGTCTCTTTCTCTTCCATCTGGGTCATTCTTCCTTATCGTACATTCCGGTCAACAGAATACGTACAGCACTGAATACGTTCACACTGCTGCGAAGTACTCACAGCAGGTATCTGTGAGTATAGTAGGGAACGGAGTAATTGAAAAGGGGAATGGGGTAAATCACCGCTCGATATCCTGAGGACGGCTGAACGCTCGGAAACTCGGAGCTCTCTATCAGGCCGAAAGGTCTCTCAGATACCTGATCTTCTCAGGAACATAGGTAAAGAAATGAGACGATACCCGTCTGGAGGGCTTTTCTCTCCGCCTCTCCGCCTCGAGGAACTCACTGATCATATTCGCGGTGATTTCTGTATAGTCATCTGTCCTGAACCGATACAGAGGACTCGCCTTTCCCGGGTAGCTGTCGATCTCGTCAAGAAATCTCCTCAGATCCCGTTCCAGGCTGGACAGGTCAGTACCTCTCCCCCACCCGCTTGCCTTCAGCATCCTTGCGTTCAGGCGCTGTTCGTACTGCTTCTCCTGGGGAATGGCAAGGACCGGCTTCTTCAGGTACAGCGCCTCGGAGAGCAGCTGATGACCGGCTGGTGCAATGACAGCCCTGCAGCCGGCGAGAGACGTGACGAAGTCCTCAGCGGGGTCGGATGCGGGGAAGAAGCGGAAATCCACATCTGTGAACGTCTTGAGAATGTTTTTCACAGCGTCTGATGAGGATGCTTTGACATATACGAGAATATACTCCCCCCGGGAAGGAACAGCATTCCTCACTTCTTCACGCAGAATCGGCCCGACATCTCCATCATAGAAGGAACAGATCAGGTTCTTCTGAGCCGGAGGGCTCATGAGTGAAGAGACGAGCTTTGCACTGATGGCATCAATTCTGAGTGAGGCGGAGCGGAGCACGACTGCGGGATGGTTCAGGTTGATCAGGGGAATACCTGCTTTCACTGCAGCCATGGCCGTAAGGGGTTCATAGTCACTGATCACGCCCTGTACCCCTGTCTCCTTCATCTCCCGTGCAAGAGTTGTGATGATCTCCCTGTACCTGCCGATGACCGGCAGGTTCTTCCTGACAGTCTCGAAATACAGGATACGATGCCCGTTATGGGCAAAATGCAGCCCGGGGATAGTCCGCGTCTGTATCCCGCTGCACTTCTCATGAAGGAAGGAGTCGATACCCTCGGGAGCCCACACCGTGATATCGTGACGGACTCTCAGCAGCGGCCAGAGCGCCGCTGTACGGGCAGCGTGTCCTCTTCCTTCTCCGTTACAGCCATAGACGATCTTCATCTGGTATACATCTCCTTGTCTGAGATAGCTCTATCTATACACGACAGGTACAAGAATTATGTAAACAGTCTGTTATTCATCTGTTAATTCATCTCGAATGACTCACCTGATGATATCAGGTACGTCTCCCCGAATATGCGGCAGAGGGCCGATCCGTGACTCTTTACCTTTTTCCGCCAACCTCCTATAGTTCTCTCACCTATGAAAAGCGCAAGTATATCAATCATCGGACGCCCTTCGTCCGGCAAATCGACTCTGGTCAACACCATCTGTGAACGGAAGGTCTCCATCACGGCTCAGACACCTCAGACCACACGTAATGCCATACGCGGCATCTACACCGACCAGAGAGGACAGCTGATCCTCACCGACACTCCCGGCTACCATCTCAATGACCAGAAGTTCAATCTGAAACTCCAGCAGACTGCTCTCAAAGCCCTGGATGAGTGCGATATTGTTCTCTATATCGTCGATGCGACAAGAAGCGGAGGAAAGGAGGAACTTGCGATTCTTGAGATTCTCAAGCAAGTAAAACGCCCTGTCGTGGCAGCTGTAAACAAAACAGATGCTGCATCAGCAGAACAGATACGGGAGACAGAGACCTTCATAACAGAACATCTCGAAACTGCTGCTCTCTGCCTGATCAGTGCTTCTACCGATGATGGAGTTGATGAATTGTTGATTGAGCTTTTCAAGCTCGCCCCCGAAGGACCTCTTCACTACGGTGAAGATGAATTCACCGACCAGCCGCTGGAGTTCAGGGTATCCGAAATCATACGGGAGAAGGCAATACAGAGTGTATCGCAGGAGATCCCCCACGCGATTTTCGTCGAAGTGATTGATATCGAGCATGATGAGGAGAAACAGTCGATCTGGATACGCGCTGCAATCAATGTAGAGAAGGAAAGTCAGAAAGGGATTCTTGTCGGAAGGGGTGGGGCTAACATCAAGAAGATCCGCGTGGCAGCCTTCAAGGAGATCAGGCAGATCTTCCCTACCCTTTCACTCACCCTTGACCTCAGGGTCAAGGCGGTTTCCCGTTGGAGACGCAAGGATATGATTCTGTCAAAGATCCTGTGATGATACTCATGCTCTGAAGGAGAGATCCTCCTGCCTGCTTACGGGGGCAGATCATTACCGTTACCGGTAAGAAAGTGATTAGACTCTTTTAACACCTTGGAGTATACTGAGAGATACATCATGCTTGACATCGCGGGAGGAGGCTTCTTTCCGCACAGGAGATTTTCGTGCCTTCCTTCACTATCAGACCACCGGAACCGGGATATTATACGGATACCTTCAAGACCAGCTGGGATATGGTTATGCTGGTGGGTATCACCATGGTAATAGCCGGTCCATTCTTTCTGTATCATGATATGCTTCAATTCAAAACAGACGGACATCCGTTCCTGATCTACGGTCTGCCGGCAGCACATACCATTCAGGTGGTGTTTTCGCTCCTTTTCATCACGGAAACCATCAGACATTCCGGCCAGACAGAGATCCCCCCTTCACGGATACGCCTGCTGCATTTCAGCATGTTCGTCTTTCTTGGTGCACCTACCCTGATCGCCATGGCTAATCAGTGTGGTACAGGCTCCGTTACACTCTATATTCTCGGCGTTGTCGCCATTGTTCCTCTGTATATCCAACCGATACGTACCATCATCACAACTTTTGTCATCTCGGGAATCTCGGTTATTACGGCAATGGTAATTTTGCGGGGTGTGAACGCCTCGCTGCAGGATATCATCACTATCATCATACTGATCATTGGGGCCTCTTCTGTATACGTGACCTGGGAGGCATATCGACGGGAAGTCTATTCACAGAAAAGAAAGCTTATGACTCTCATCACATTGAAGGATGTAGTCCTGAAAGCATCCGGACATGACCTCAAGTCGCCCCTTCTCCATCTCACGACACTCGTCGATAAACTTAAATCGCCCGATGATATATTCATGAAAGAACGGCAGGAGATACAGAAAGAAATGAGACATGTGCTGTATCAGACGACTCTGATCATGGAGAATATCAGTGCCTTCGGACGAGGCGAACAGCAGGTGATGAACAAACAGATCATTTCCGATGAGGACCTGCTCCGTACGGTTATGAACTTTTTTGAACCTGATCTTCAGAAAAAAGGCATCCTTCTGGACCTTTGTCATAACGAAGAGACCATTATTGTTGGTGATGCGAGACTCCTCCGTACCGTAGTTAACAATCTGGTTCACAATGCCCTTAAATACAGCTCACCTGGACAGACCATCACTATAGGTTCCCGGGTTGATCCGGAGCGTGTTATCCTTTTTGTTCAGGACGAAGGCCCCGGAATAAATGAAGCAGCACTGAAAAAGCTGCAACAGGAGGAAAACATCTCAAGCACCCCTGGTACAGCAGGAGAATTGGGATCCGGTATCGGGCTCTCTGTCTGCAGAAGCATTTTGAAAGCACATAAAAGCCGCCTTCATTTCATCCCCGGGGAACCGAAGGGACTCGAAGTTCATTTCTCACTCCCCCGATACATCGGTGGTCGTTAGATGATACGGGTAACTATTGTTGATGACCATATACTGGTTCGCGAAGGGATCAGAACAATCTGCTCAAAGACTCAGGATATCAGAGTCATGCACGATTTTTCCGGGTGGGATACTCTCTCTAAGCACCTGACAGTCCTGGATACAACCGATGTGCTCATTCTCGACATCTCACTGGCCCGGATCGATGGAATCCAGATACTTAAGGAGCTGAAAGAACAGAGAGTGAATCACCCTCCGGTGCTCTTCCTGACGCTCCACAGTGAAAAAGACTTTGCACAGAGTGCATTCAGAGCAGGAGCGAAAGGATTTGTTACAAAAGATGCAGAATCGTCACTGATCATCGAAGCAATCAGGATCGTTTCCGCAGGCGGCTATTACATCTCCGACGAAGGGTCACGCCATGTCATCGGGAATGAGCAACCTGCCCGTACAGCAAGTGATACTCTTTCCATCCTCTCTACTCAGGAGCATGAAGTATTCAACATGATCTGCAAAGGAATGACAGGTAAGGAAATTGCTTTCGAGCTGAAAATCAATGAGAAAACCGTATGGACCTACAAAGGACGAATCATGAAAAAACTCGGGTTCGAGACCACTGTGGAACTGATCCGGTTCGGACTGAGAAATGGACTGTAACTCCCTGACAGATTAGTAACGCATTGAGTTCCCTGTCCTGCAGGTTCGGTTGATCCAACCCCTTCCGGCCGTCTCTTTCAGTACACGCATAATTTTCTGTACGAATTCCCTTACATGTGATGTAAGGGCGTCCCTACATTCCCTGTAATCCTTTTCTCTTATACTTGAAGGAAACCTTACACCAACCTGACGATCAGAAATGATAGCCTGAAACAAATAACCTTTGGAGGATACCATTATGCGGAACATGAACTCGAACAATTGGACAAAAAGCATAATATTCGGCTTTTTTCTGGTAGTTCTCACTTTCGGATTCATCAGCTGTGCAGACCCGATGGCCGATGACCCCGATGATTGGAATGAAACAGTTGTTATGCCGATAACAGCAGATATAGATGAGGATGAAGTTGAAACACGTACTGTCCTGCCTTCAGATCCATCTTCGGATATAGCTTCCTATGTATTGACAGGGAAAACAACCGGAGAGACTGTCTACGAAACCCTCGGAACCTTCTCCACTCTTACCGGTGCGTCGGTAGAGATCGAAACCGGAAGCTGGGATTTCAAGCTTCAGGCTCTTGATGACAGCAGCACCGTTCTCCTCGAGGCGGGCAAGACGAATGTGACCGTGGCGGCGGGAGCAGCAGTGAATTTCACTCTGAGGCCGTTAAGCAGCGGCAGCGGTTCGTTTGAGATCACGCTCACTCTCCCCGGTGGACATCCCGTGTCCTCTATTGAAACGAAACTTGACACTACGGTGGTGACTCCGGCGCTCTCACTCTCCGATGATACACTGACATTCTCGAAATCAGGTGTTGCAGCAGGGGAATACCTGGTATCGTTCAAATTTTTTGACAGCAGTTCCGATCAGGTAGGATCGACCTACACACAGATCATTCGTGTGGCTCCGAACCTGACGAGCACACTGAGCGAAACCCTCAGTTCCACCTACTTCGATACCTCCTCGGGAGGCAGTACCAGTGCTTCGATATCAGCTACCATTGATGTGGGTTCTGAACTCAGCATCAATTTTTCCCCCTCCAGCACGACAGTGGCAAAAGGGGACGACCTTACCGTGTCTGCAACGGAAATCGAAGGGGCTTCCTACAAGTGGTATCTGGAGGGAAGTGAGTTGACCGGGGAGACCTCCCGCACAGTCACTGTGGCAACCGCGAGTCTGGACTACCGGAACTATGAACTGGTCCTGGCTGCCAGCAAGGATGGAGTGACCACCTCAAAGCGGATGACGTTCATGGTGAATGATGGCACGACAACCGAGAAGGACTGGACGATCCTGGTCTATCTGGATGCCGACAATGATCTTGAGGCATACGGGATCGTCGACATGAACGAGATGGAAGCGGGACTGTATTCCGCCCAGCAGAATGATTCCAGCATCATGGACAAACTGAATGTCGTCGTTCAGATTGACCGTATAGAGGGCTATGACACGTCAAGTCATGACAGCGGCAGTGACTGGACGGATGCACGAAGGTATCTCATGCAGCCCGACTCGGCAGACTCCACCGACCTGACTTCCACCAAGGTCTCTGAACTCGGCGAAGTCAATATGGGTGATGCGAATGTCCTGAAAGACTTCGTCTCCTGGGGGAAGAGCAGCTATCCTGCAGAACACTATGCACTGGTCATCTGGAACCACGGTGGCGGTGTAAGGAGTATCGGTGATTCAGAGTTCTCCCCATCCATCAAGGGATCTGCCTATGATACAACGAGCGGAGATGACTTCATCTTTACTGGCGAACTGTCGGATGTGCTCACAGCCAGCGAAAGCGTCGATCTTCTGGGCTTTGATGCCTGTCTGATGGGAATGACAGAGGTTGCCTACGAGTACAGACCGGGACGTGTTGATGCGTTCGGTGCTGATTATTTTGTGGCCGCTCCCCATACCGAACAGGGAAACGGATGGCCGTACAATGAGATTATCTCCCGGTTCGCAGCTGACAGAGATGTTTCCGATCCCGGGTATGATGTAAGCACGATGAGCGCTGCGGAACTGGCGGGCATCCTGGTCAAGGAGTATGGAGATTTCTGTGAATCGGTTTCTCCGAGTGATGCCCTCACGGCACTCGACAATTCAAAGATAGAAGGTGTCAGGACGGCACTCGATGCTTTCTCGGCACTGGCCACCAGCTATCAGACACCGCTGGAGACTATCCGGGGAAGCCACAGTTCATATACCCCCGAGGGAGGAACCGTGGGGACAGGCCCGGTGACGATGGACTATTTTGACGGTGAAGCATCTTATGATGGCAACACTCCCTGGTATGGCACTCCACACTTTGACCTGTACGACTTTGCTGACCGTGTTTCATCAGACGGCAATCTCTCAAGCCTGAGCACTGCTGCTGCCACCTTGAAGACCGCTGTCGACGATGCAGTGATTTCTTCCTGGGGTGGAAGCCAT
>Ga0272443_10001593_pt1 | contig 32237 bp, 24 predicted proteins | sample SSMAcet12_FD_193581 | JGI IMG/M metagenome (GOLD analysis project Ga0272443, IMG submission 193581) | Marine sediment archaeal communities from Little Sippewissett salt marsh, Falmouth, MA, United States - SSM-Acet-12 | ecosystem: Environmental > Aquatic > Marine > Wetlands > Sediment ... | reverse complement strand
GATCGAATCCAGGATCTGACCCATAATGGCCGGAACGGTTTTCATGAAGATGATAGAGTCCAGGACGAAACCGGCTTTTCGGCAATACCTGGCATCCAGTCGCATCATCTGGCTGAAAGTCAGCCGATTTTTCCCGGAAACCTGCCACAGACCGGTCATTCCCGGCAGCGTGTGCATCCTCTGGCGCTGCCAGATAGTAAATTCTTCCGCCTCATAGGACAGCAGCGGGCGAGGCCCCACCAGGCTCATCTCCCCCTTCAGGACATTGAACAGTTGCGGTAGTTCATCCAGGCAGGTTTTCCGGATCAAACCTGCCAGCGGGATCAGCCGAACATCTTTATCGTCGTCGAGCTTGGTCAGCACGCAGTCACTGTTGATAAGGTTCTTCAGGTGGTTTTTGTGGATATCGCTGTCGGAGCCCGTCTTCATGGTGCGGAATTTGTATATGGTGAAGGGGTGGCCAAGATAGCCTATCCGTTCCTGCTTGAAAAGAACGGACCCTTTCGAGACAACTTTGATGTAGGCGCTTAAAATGGCGAAAAGAGGTGAAAGGATGGCCAGAGCCAGTGAAGCACCGACAATATCAATGGCCCTCTTCCACGCGGAAATCCTTCCGGGGAAAACCATCGCTTCCACATCCTGGGTGATGGCGACCCTGGCCGAGGGCAAGGAATCGCAGCAGTGCTCATTGTCGCTGCCATTGGAAACGGTTCCGTCAGGACTCTCGGCCCTTCCAGACCCCTGGTCAGAAAAATTTCTTTCCCTCCGATTGTTTTTTCCCTTATCGAAACTAATAAGATCAGGGTAGGTATAGATCTGGAACCCCGATTCCTCGCAGAGAGCTTTTGCAAGGATTGTGGCTCCTTTTCGGTCGGTTTCGGGAAGGAAAATTCCAAGGCTTTTATCGCTTAGCCAGCCAGCCTCATCCGTTTCGCGGATTCTTTTCATGATCTTCCGGATCTGATCGCCGGTCGGTTTTTTCCTGCCTCGAGGAGGAAGGTCCATTTCGATGAGGGAAAACTGGTGGAAATTCCGATCACAGCGGGCGCATTCATGCAGGACGAGAACCCGGAACTGGTCGATTGACAGCAGTTCTCTCGGCCCGTTGTGCCGCTTTTTGTTCCCACCGTTAAATATGCGCTTGAACATTCTTACTCCCCGAGTTTGATCGTTCTTGAAGTACTGTACCCGCAAGTATTTCAAATCTCGTGCCAATACTTGAAATTCCTTATTTCCCAAAGTGTTATAAGATTCAGGAGACAATCGAAAGGTAAAGAAGGTGTGTCCTATGGGAAAACATTTTCTCATCCTTAACCTGCTTTGCCTCATGTGTGTAATTAATTTCTTATTAAATGCCAATTACGCTAAAAATGCTGTCCTATGTTTTCAACAGTCGGAAAATTAAGGAAAAAATGACCATTTTTAGCAAGGATAGACTTAACGGTAAAACATGGTCCATGGGTTGGGGCATGGCTCCGCCATACCGTGCACAGGGCCGGTCCCTCGAAAAAAATCTGTCGGTTCCACGTCAAAGTCCCTGAACCTGATGGCGTTCAATTTCCACAGTGGCCTGGTAGAGAAGGTCCATGAGGACCCGTACTCTTCCCTGGGCCGACTCGCATTTAAGGATCGTTCCCACCATGCCCCGCAGGGGTTCCGAGAGGAACCGTACCTTCTGGCCTTCATAAAGCCCCGGGGATGTGTCGATCACCCCATCTTCATCCATTCTTTCCATGAACAACCGCACAACCGCCTCCTCAAGGGGAGGCGGATCGTTTTCGCCGAACCGGACGAGACTGCTGACGCCTCTGGTCCACCGGACCTGATGGAAATCCTCGGGGTAAGAAAAACGCGCGAAGACATAACCCGGGAAAAGGGGGACGGTCTCCTGCCGCCGTCGCCGAAACCGGAACTCCCTTGTCATGGGGCACAGAATCTCGAACCCGCGCTGCTTTATTTCCCGAAGACAAAGAAGCTCTTCCCGAGGCTTTGCTTTCAGCACGTACCATCGCTGGTGATCCTGTGAACAGGAGGCGGTCCCGCCTGAGAGGATACTGATTTTACTCTCGTTCTGTTTACCGGACTCAAGGAGCACGGGTCTCATCCTCCGTTTCCCGAACGCTTTCCGTAATACCCGTAATAACCGTAGGAACCGGCTCTCTGCCCCGGGGTCGTCTTGACACCGTTTAAGATAACCCCGAGGATATTCGCCCCTTCGAGGGCCTCTTGTGCCTGTTCCAGGTCTTCCGGGCCGTCCCGGCCCGCTTTGAGGACAATAAAGACCCCGTCGCAGTCCTGGGCGAGGATAGCCGTTTCCGGCATGGGAAAGGCTGGGGGTGCATCGATGATGACGTACTGGAACCTCTCCTTTAAATTCCTTATCAGATGGGTAAGCTCCTGGCTTTTCAGGCAATCCAGGAATGCCTCGTTGAATCTTCCACTTGGGAAATAGACCATGTCGAACAGGCCGGTGTTGACAAGAACCTTTCCGGCTCTTTCCTTCATGGTCAGGACATCCACGAATCCGGGCAGATCACTGCCCTTGATCCCAAGGTAGTCCCTGGTCGTCCCCCGGCGGGAGTCGGCATCAAGCAAAAGGGTTTTCGGTCCATAAGACCGGGCGAAGACCAGGGCCAGGTTAAGGGCACATGTGGTCTTCCCGGCCCCGAGGTTGGGGCCGGTGATAAGGATCGCCTTTCCCTTTCCATCCGGGTTTGTTTCCATCTGCCGTTCGATCCGGTGTTTTAAAAACCGGAAATACTCGCTCTCTATGGAACGGGGCTTATGAAAAACGACCAGCCGTTCATGGACATCTCCACGCTCCATTTTTCCAACGACGCGCGGGGCTTCATTTTCAGGACCTGCTTCAAAGTTCTGAAGCAGGATGGTTTCCGTAAGTGTCTTTTCCAGGTCCTTGTCAGGCATCACATCATTCCCTTTAAATTCTCCCCGATTACGGAGACAAAATGTTCCAGGGGCACCACGAACCGGTTAAACAGGATCAGAACGACTGCGAGGGTGGCAAGGGTCGCCCCGGCTCCGACAAGAACTCTTGCTCCTTTTTTTCGGCGCTCCCGGGAACTGGATATATAGGGAATCCCGAGAACGATGGGAAATTCAACTTTGCCTTTTAACTGCTTCAACGAGTAGAAGGCCGGAAAGAGCATCTCCAGGAGAAAAGCCAGCCCAAACCCGGAACCAAGCCCGAGGGCAAAACCTATTGCGATGATTTTTCCCCTGTTGGGAAGATAGGGCTTTTCCGGATAGTTGGCGGGATCGAGGATCTGGAAGTTTTCTCCCTGCTGTCGTCTCTCCAGGTTTTCGGAGAGGGTGGCCTCCAGCCTTTTGCTGAGCAGGTCCTCGTAGCTGGCCTTCGTGTTCTCGTAGTCCCTTGTTAGTTGAAGGAGGCGCTGCTCTCTTTGGGGAGAGGCCTCAACGCGCTGCTGCAGCTGGCCGATGCGCCCCTTCAGGGCCCCCTCTTCCTGCCTCAGGGCCGAAAGCCTCGGCCTTACCTCATTGAGTTGTCGCCTGAGGGCGGAAAACTCCATGGAAATCTCTGGACCGGGCACCGTGACTCCTCCTCCGGAGGTGCTTGCCTCCGGTGAAGAGGCCAGGCTTTCGGAAACTTCCCTGATACGTTCCTCGGTGAGGGCCAGCTCTTTCCTTGCCGCGATAAGGTCCGGGTGAAGATCAGTGTACATATTCTCCAGGCTTGCCACCTGCTGTCGAAGTCCATCTCTCTGGAGGAAAAGCTCGGTTAAAGTCGCACTGGCCCCCGCTCCGGTTTCTCTCTCTACAACGGCACGGGCGGCCACCCTCATTTCCCCTTCCAACCTGCTGATCTCCCGCTCGATGAGCATGAGTCGGTCCTCGGTCTCCCGCTGCGCTTCCTGGTTGTCCGAAAGCTGGAGCTGGAGGTTGTCCAACATTCTCAGGTTGGCGTCCAGCTGGTCAGGAAGTTCCCCTATGTGCGCGCTTTTATATTCCTGAATGGCGTTTTCCTGTTCTTCGAGGACCTTCCTGAGTTTCTCAAGCTCCTCCTCGATGAAAAGAGTCGTTCCTTTGGCCTGTTGCTCCCGGATCTTGAGACTCTCCTGGATGAAGAGGGATACGAGCCTTGAGACCGCCTGCATGGCCTTGTTGGGATCAGGATGTATGTAGCTCACCTGAAAGTAGTCCGCCGAGCCTCTGCTGCTGGGCGCTTCGACGTTGAGATCCTTTCGCATGCGGGCGACCACCACCTCGGAAGGAATCTCTTCGGCCTTCATTTCCGGGTAAAGATCCAGTTCTTGGATGACCTTCAGCAGCTTGGTTCGGCTGGTCATCTGCTGGGTGACCGTACGAAGCCGGTCCTCAATATCCGTGGTGATGGTGGACCTGACATATTCAGAAGGTACTTTCTGCGGTTCCACGAAAATGGATGCAGTGCTTTGGAACAGGTTGGGAAGATAAAGACCCCAAAGAGTAATCAACACGAAGGTGACCAGGAATGGGACGAAGATGGCCCACTTTCGCCTCCAGGCGATCTCCATGAGGCGCTGGATGTCGCTGCTGTTCTGGTTTTCTGTCGTCATCCCGTCTGATCCTTTTTTATCGGAAAACACTGGAAGCCCGAAGTTCAATCCTGTTTTCGACCAGCTCTTCTGAAGGTTCTGTGCTCTCCCGGTTTTCCATCACAAAAGCAAATTCCATAAGCCAGGTGGGGTAAGGGGTCCATCTGGCGTTCACCCTTCCAATAAAGGTCTGATCCTCGCGGTCAGGGACCTCGGTCCCGATGATGTCCTCGAAAAGATATGATACCCGGGGCTCTAAAGAAAATTTCCTGGATATAGCCCAGCCCAATCCCGCGGTGGCATGTCCCTGCCGCGTCCGTTCAACCTCGCTCTCGCGGGGATCCTGCATTAGATTTCGGATTTCGATGCCCGCGTCGGCAACCGTTGTCCGTGACAGGTTTTTTTCCATTGAGAAGGATCCGGCTGATTCCCAGGTCTTGTCCCCGGAGATCAGGGTCAGTCTTGATATTCCCAGGGAACCCTCGTGGGACCACCCGGTCGGTCTGCGTGATTCGTAGCGTGCCGCAACGCCCGCCCTCCAGGACGAGGTCCGGTTCCCATCCTCTTCTTCCAAGGTCCAGTTTTCCCAATCCAGGGAAAAACCCCGAGTAAAGGAAGAAGATAGCCTCTCCGTCAGTGACAGAGCCGCTGAATTACCCCGCCAGGAGGTTTCCTCAAATTCATCCGATCCGTCCCGAACTGATCCTTCTACCGAGAAGGTCCTCACCCGGCTTAAATCCCTCGACCATCGAATACTGCCGGTGGTCTCCTCAAGATCCAGGTCTTCCTGGTTTTCCCTTCGGACTCCGAACTCAGCTTCCCAGGAAGTGATCTCGCTCACGTGATTTCCCACAAGAAAACCGGCTTCGGAAACCTTTTCCATTATTCGCCCCTGATGCGGGGCGTCAGCCTCCGGCGTAGTGGTTTCCCTCGATGCACTGGCTGTGCCCTCCATCCAGCTTTTCCGGGACAAGGGGAAAGTAAAGGAAAGATCCAGGCGGTAAACATCTTCGGAGCTCGATTCCCTTTTGGTCTCCAGGGTTTCCCATCCGCCTTCGAGGGAAAGGATAAAAGAGCGTTCCTCTCCCACTTTCGAGATCTCTACGCCGAATCCCTGCGTCAGGATGGACCCCCCTTCCTCGCTGCCCTTTGGGGACCGGTAAATGTTGTCAGTCACCGTTGCCCCCAGTCTCCCGGTTGCCGCAAGGTCAAGTCCGCTGGCGCCCGAGGCCGCGCACAAAAGGATAACAACAGTGAAAAAGATGATTTTTTCAAAAACCGCTATCATCTGAGATTACCTCTCCGTCACGGAACAACAAGAGTGTCCCCCCGCTGGAGAACCATATTGAATTCCCCGCCCGGCTCCGACAGCATCTTTCTGTAGCTCAGGGTAAACTTCTGCTGTTTCTCTCCGCTGCCTCGGAGCAGCACCAATCTGTCCCGGATGGCAAACTCGGTGAATCCTCCGGCAAGGGCCAGAGCCTGCAGGACAGTGAGAGACCCTTCAATGGGGTAGGCTCCGGGAGTAGTGACTTCTCCCAGAACATAAACACGGTTGGAAGTCGTCTCCCGGATTATGGTGCTCACGAAGGGAGATTCGACGAAAAGCTCCAGTTTCGTCTGGATCTGCATGTTGATGGCCTCGGTAGTCTTGCCCGCGGCGATGACGTCCCCGATAAGGGGCATGGAGAACTTCCCGTCGGGCCGCACCCGGAATTGTCCGGACAGGTCCTCGCTCTTCCAGACAACGACCTCGATGAGGTCCCCGGGACCGACGATATAATCTCCCGAATCCTTGGCGGAGTCAGGGACCTCCTCCTGGGCCCAGGCGGTCGTTGGCCCCGCTACGAGAAGAATAATCAGACAAACGGCTATTTTCATTATGAATCGGTTAGTTTTCATCTAGACCCGTCTCCTTTATCTTTGTAAGAAGGGTTTTGTAACTTACATCGAGGATCCTGGCGGTCTTCTTCCGGTTCCACCGCGTTTGCTCAAGGACCTTGGCGATAGCTTCCCTTTCGGCTACAAGGGAGGCTTCCCTTGCGATCTCCTTTAAACTTTTGCCCATTTCGAAGACCCGGACTCCGGCCTCTTTTTCCTTCGTTGGTCGTGACAGGTTTGGTATTTTCCCTTCCTGCCGGAATCCGGAACCACTTGTGCCGGCCCCCTCTTTTCCGCCTGGCTCGACGTTTTCCCCGATCACCGTGGAATCGGAAGCGCTGCGGTGTTCCAGAAAAGCTTCATCCCCGAGAACTGTCGCCCTCCTGATGGCGTTTTCCAGCTCACGGATGTTCCCTGGCCAGGGATAGGTGTAGAGGAAGGACCTGGCCTCTGGGGACAGGTGAAGCCGCCGGACATTATACTGGTCCGCGAACTTGTCACTGAAGTGATCGATAAGCATGGCAAGATGGTCCAGACGATCCCTCAGGGGAGGAACGTTTAGATGGACCACATTAAGGCGGAAGAACAGATCGTCCCTGAAAGAGCCGGCCTGGACGCATTTTTGAAGATCCTGGTTGGTCGCGGCTATGATCCGGACGTTAACGGACACTTCACGGGTGGAACCGAGGGTGGCCACCGTCCCGTCCTGCAGAACGTGGAGGAGTTTGGACTGCAAGGGGTAGGAAAGCTCGCTGATCTCGTCCAGGAAAAGAAATCCGCCGTCTGCCGCCTCGAATTTCCCGGGTTTGCGCCGGTAGGCTCCGGTAAAAGCCCCCCGCTCGTAGCCGAACAGTTCGCTCTCTAAAAGTTCGGAGGGAATGGCAGCGCAGTTCACTCTGATAAAGGGGCCCTGACGCTTCGAGCGATGGTGGATATGCTGGGCGATCATTTCTTTTCCGGTCCCGCTTTCTCCGGAGATGAGGATCGGGAGGTCCGTGTCGAGGATTTTTTCCACCACCTGCCTGATGGCCCGCATCTTGGAGGACCCTTCGAAAAGGACCTCCTCGGAAAGAAGGACCTTCCCGTTTCCGTTATTTTCGAAGGAAACTTCCCCCTTGGAGTCCTTCCCGGGTTGTTTTTCCAGGAAAACCCGGCTCAGACCGGCGAGAAACTTTTCCATCTTCACCGGAGCTGTGAAGAAATCCGACACACCGGACCGCATGGCATCCACGGCGCGTCCGTCCTCCCCCTCGGAGATTTCGGAGATGACGAAGACGGGGGTTTCAGGCTGTCTTTCATGAACCTCTTTCAAGACTGCGTTGGGGTTCGAAAGACCATCGAGGTCAACTACTATCAAGTCCCACTCATCTTTCAGGACGGACAAACCGCCTTTTTCAAGGTTGTGAAAAGTACTCACATTGGCATCGAAGGCACCTTCGATCCAGTTCTTGTAGACGACCAGGGTTTTTTCCGGACCCATGAGCAAAACGTTCATAAAAAATACCTTCCGAGGCAAAATCAGTACCAGGCCGATCCAATGTCAGGGGAAAGTTCACTAACTTCGTCTTTTCAAGGTGAGCAAGAGATGTGCCACCGAGGATATTCTTTTCCCTAATATGGATAATAGAAGGTAATTGACTGGAATAAGTAGCCTTTGAACAACCATTCAAAAAAGGAGAAGTATGGAATAGAAAAGGTTTTTTAGGAAAAAATTTTCCTAATGGTAAATTTTTTCCTAACTTTTAGCCCTGTTCGATTCCGCAATCCCTGATCTTGTACAGGAGGGCCTTGTAACTGATTTTCAAGACCCTGGCGGTTTGCGACTTGTTCCACCTGGTGGCCTCCAGGACGCGAAGAATCGCTTCCTTTTCGGCTTGCTGGGCGGCTTCCTTGGCGATCTCCTTCAGGGTCATCTGCTTCGGGGGTATATCCGGGACCGGATGGTCCGGGGAGGGTGTTATCTTGTCGGGTTCTGTCAGCTCGATCTCCTCCGGAGGTTCTGGTTCCGTGAAGGAAGTATCGGGGCTGAATTTTCCGAGCACAACAAAGCGGCTGACAGCATTCTGAAGCTCCCGGACGTTTCCGGGCCATGGGTATTTCAGGATGTATTCCAAAGTTTTATCATCGAAGTGGACCATTTTGCCGAATTTTCGGTTATCGATACTCAAAAAATGCTTAGCCAGGACAGGAATATCGGAAGGGCGTTCCCGGAGAGGGGGGATGTGCAGGCGGATGACGTTGAGCCGGTAGTAAAGATCGGACCGGAACCTGCCCTTGTTGACCGCATCCTCAATATCGCAGTTCGTGGCAACGATAATCCTGGCATTGGATCTTAACGCCTTGTTGCTACCCAGCCTGGTAAAGCTGCCGTCCTGGAGGACATGAAGGAACTTCGCCTGAAGACTGTGTTCCAGTTCACCGATCTCGTCTAGAAAGAGGGTCCCGTCACTGGCCTTTTCGAACTTGGCGGGTTTTGCTTTCACTGCCCCGGTAAAGGCACCCCGCTCAAAACCGAAGAGTTCCCCCTCGAGGAGGCTGGCTGGGAGCGCGGCGCAGTTGACCTTCAGAAAGGGCTTGTCGGACCGGTTCGAGCGCTGATGAATCTCCCGGGCCACAACCTCTTTCCCCACTCCGCTCTCCCCCGTAATGAGAACCGGAACATTGGTTGCTGCCACCTGCTGAATGGTCTCCATGATCCTGGCCATGATGCTGCTCACGTACAAAAAAGGCATCTCCCTGGAAAAAACTCCCACCTTTTTTGAACGCTCAAGGCTCAGCTGAAGTTCCTGAAACTGTAGAGCCTCGTTCACGGATGTCTGGACGGTTTTAAGGTCAAAAGGCTTGCGAATAAAATCCAGGGCGCCAAGCCTCATCGTCTCGACGATGCTGTCCACCCCTTCACGCCCTGATATCACAATGGCCTTGACGTAAGGGTACCGTTTCTGGATCAGGGTCAGGAATTCAAGGCCCTCCATGCCCGGCAAGCCGAGATCCAGGATGACAAGATCCGGGATGAGACCCCTGTCAAACTGTTCAAGGGCACCCTGACCGTTTGACGCTGTCCGGACCCGGTGACCGGTCTCCTCCAGAGTCAGTTTGAGGAGATCACCAAGATCGCGGTCGTCTTCAAGGACAAGAATGGATTTGGATTTTCCTGCTACAGGCTTCGCTACCATCAGCTGTAAACGATACTCGCCTTTCGAGGAACTGGGATCAATGGAAAACTGAGAATCCCCAGGTTAAATTGTGAAAAACTTTTCCCAAATTGTAAACACAATTCTTCAAAAAACCCCTTCCAGGGGAGTTTTCTCAGGACCGGGGCCATTGGCCAAAGGATGGATATCCCTCCTTTAAAGAATTTGTCCCTTCCAAACCTTCCCAAAAAAACCCGGCAACCCCACGACCCTTTTGCGGAATGACGTTTTTCCATAAAGTTCCTGGCAGAAAAAGTCAAAACACTAGGAATATTATTACACAAAAAGGGAAAAAATTCAGAATTTGTGTACTTTTTTTACCAACTTTATTGGCAATTTTATTAGAAAAATCGGAAAAACCCTTTATTTAAAGGAGCTTTCGACCTTTGACTCATATGGCATGTGGTTTGCTTTTCCTTTTATAGCCTCAGGTTTTTGATTTCATGAAGGTACTGAACCCAAAAAAAGGAAATCATGCCTTTTTGCTGCGTTAAACGCTTTATTAAAAATCCCCAAAACCTTTTCGGTCCCCTTGTTCGTATTTTCGAACCAGGGGGAAAGTCCCGGTCCGTTTTTCTCCTTCCCTTTGCAGTTTTTCTCCTCGCCCTGGTTTCGTGCACGGGAGGAACGGGTAACGATGGAGCTGATTCCGGAGACGTAAACTCGGGGGTATCGAGCCCGGCGGGCGTTCATTACGTTCAATGCGATGCGGTGCCGGGAGGAGACGGAACCTCCTGGGCTAGAGCCTTTTCCCACCCCCAGGACGCCCTGGATATTGCTCTTCCCGGTGACCAGGTCTGGGTCGCGGCCGGCACATATGGCCTGAGAGATTTCGAAGATCGGAATGTCCTGGTACTTGTGCCCGGAGTTTCGGTCCTTGGGGGTTTTACGGGCCACGAGACTGGAATTGAGATGCGGAGCCCCGAGACCTTCCTCACAACCCTTGACGGTCAGGGCTCCGCCTACCACGTGGTCTTGGCCATCGGAGCCGACGGGGCGGTCCTGGACGGGTTTACCATCACAGGGGGCAACGCCACAGGCTATATGCTGGAAACCGCGCGGGGCGGGACTTCCGACGGTGGCGGAGTATTCTGCGCCTTCTCCTCCCTTGAGATCAATCGATGCCGGTTTCTTGAAAACCGGGCGTCCTCCAAAGGAGGCGCGATTTACATCGAAGAAAGCCGCCCGGTTTTATCAGACAGCATTTTCGAAGGGAACAGCTCCATCATTTTTGGGGGAGCGTTAAACATTGTTGCGAGTTCACCCGATATCATCAATTGCATCTTCCAAGACAACAAGTCCGAGACCAGCGGCGGTGCAGTCAACATTCTCGAAAGTCAAACATCCTTTGTTAACTCCGTTTTTTCGGGCAATTCATCTTTTGGAGCAGGCGGCGCCGTCCTGGCAAAAAGCAGCGAAGCCATTTTTTCCAACTGCACCTTCAACGGTAACCGATGCGAAAAGTTTTCGGGGGGGGCGGTTTTCCTGAATCAGGGACGAGCCCGGCTTACCAACTCCATCCTCTGGGGGGATCTGTCTGCCGATTCAAGTGAGATCGCCTTGCACGAGGGCGGCGAAGCCCAGATCCTTTATTCTATCGTTCAGGGAGGGTTCGAAGGAACGGGAAACCTCGGCCTGCCCCCCGAATTTATTCAGCAGGGTGCCTGGGATGAGGATGGCCACTGGATCGAGGGAGATTACAGACTTGCGGAGAACTCACCGGCCATCGACAGCGGAACCGAGATAGGTGCGCCGAATTTCGATCTGGCCGGAACCCCACGGCCCCAGGAAATGGCCCACGACCGTGGAGCCTTTGAGCACAAAGGAGAGTAAAAAAAAGGAATCCAGCGCCTGGCAGCCGGTGTCTGATTTCCCGGTATCAAAACCAGATTCCCAGCCCTATACCTTAAACGAAAAAACTCTCCTCCAGTGGAGAGTTTTTTTCGTGTTGTGGTGCCGAAGCCCGGACTCGAACCGGGATGGGGTTGCCCCCGGAGGATTTTGAGTCCTCTGCGTCTACCAGTTCCGCCACTCCGGCACAAAAACATTATATTCATAAAAGGAAAAGATAAAAAGACCGGGACAAAAGAAAAAGCGGGTGACCCGCTTCTCGTTCCTCCTTCTTCCCCCTCGACAGTCTCGGGGCCTCCGGCTTCTCCCTCTCTCTTTCTACTCTATAGCTTCCTCTCGGGTCTTCTCGCAGTCAGGGTGTAATGACCGGGAAAGGCATCGTGCTCTCTCACGAACCTGAAACCCGCGAACTCGAGATCCTGAAAAACCTGTTTTTTTGAGATCCGACTGGGCACCGGAGGTCCGATCCCGAGATCCTCGTCCGGATCCCAATCGATGAGAAGCATTGTTCCCCCCGGCTTCAGAATGCGGAAGACCTCTTTGAGGAAGTTCAGGCGGCCGCGGATTTCATGGTACACATTGCCCAGGTTCACGAGATCAATGGAGGCATCCTCGATGGGGATCCGGTCGCTGACGCTTTGCTGGATCCGCACATTCCTGAGCTCAAGGTTTTCGACCCTCTTGTCGAGCTCCTCAAGAGCGGGGGTGCTGCGGTCGACGGCGATGATTTTTCTGGACGTCCTCCACTGTTCGGCCATTGGAAGGGTGTAAAAACCGATCCCGCAACCGATATCGGCGCACGTCCGCCAACGCAGGCTGCGCACCAGATTGAGAAAATCGTCTGTGTTCTGGAGGGCTCTGCGGTCGGGTGATTCAAGCTTGGCAAATTCACGGGCAGTGATCACGGATAGGTTAACCCCGAAAAAATAGTATTTAGGAAAGTATAGTGCCAGCACATGGAAATTATCAAGCTATTTATCAAAAACAAAACTTGTGAATATGGCCCTAAATTTTTTCGATGTCAACCGGGAAAAGAAACAAAAAGAGTAAACACTTAAAGTCTATAAATTCCGGACTCTGGACCCTTCGATCCCGCCCTCGGCTGGACTCAGGGCCCTGAGCCCGTCGAGGTGCAGATTGGTCGAAGGTTCAGCTCGACACCCAAAGCCCAGAGGGTGACAGAAAAACGGTAATCCAGGAAGCAACATACTTTCTTATGGTCTTTCGCATGCAAGCAACCACCCAATAACCCATGCGGGGTTTTTTCCCGTTGGACGTTGGACACCGGACGTTGGACCTTATTATCCTCTCTGGACTCCGGACTCTGAACTATCTTATTATCCCTTCGTGCCAACCTGGAAAGAACAATACCGCAGGAGCCTGACCAGGGCGGAGGATCTCGCTTTCGCCTTCGGTCTTGATCTTGCCGACGTGGGAAGGATCCTGAAACGATACCCGGCCAGAGTAAACAGCTATTACCGAAACCTTTGCGAAAAGGCGGGACAACCTCTCCGGCGACAGGTTGTTCCGGACATGGAAGAGATCAGCAGCTTCAATGATTCGTACTCCGAAGACCCCATCCGGGAAGAAACCTTTTCCCCCGTTCCCAACCTGACCCATCGCTATGAAGACCGGGTTCTTTTCCTGGTATCCGACGTGTGTCCAGTTTTCTGCCGGTTCTGCACTCGAAAAAGAAAAGTCGGGAGGCATCTTTCGGTTACCGCCGACACCCTGGAAAAGGGTATCCAGTACATCGAAACCCAATCCATGGTCCGGGACGTTTTACTTTCAGGAGGGGACCCCCTCATGCTGGAAGACGAAATGCTGGAGGCAATCCTGGGCAGGTTGAGGTGCATAAAGCATGTGGAGATCCTTCGAATCGGTTCCAGGGTTCCCGCCACGCTCCCGGCGAGGATAACGCCCCACCTCGCCTCCCTCCTCTCCAGGCACGGGCCCCTGTTTGTCCACACCCATTTCAATCATCCGGCGGAACTGACAGAGGAGGCGAAGGAGGCGTGCTCCCTCCTGGCCGGAGCGGGGATCCCTCTTGCCAACCAGACAGTTCTCCTTAGGGGGATCAACGATGATGCCGACACCCTTCACACCCTGTTTCGCAAACTTCTGACAATGAAGGTGCGGCCTTACTACCTTTTTCAGGCGGATTTGGTCCGCGGCACGGCTCATTTCCAGACCCCTCTCTCTGTTGGGATCCGGATCATGGAGGAGCTGAGAAAGCGCACTTCCCCTATGGCCCTCCCCCTTTTCGCGGTGGATCTGCCGGGGGGAGCCGGGAAAACCTTCCCAGGCCTGGCTACGGTCAAAAATCCAGGCAGCGGGAACCAGGCTGTCATCACACCAGAGGGTGTCCTGGTCCCCTATCCGGATCCGAAACGGGAAAAGGAGGCAAGAGAAGATAAAAAAAGGAGGAAGGCAGAAACCTGAAGGTGGAGGAAAGTCCAGGATTAAGATCCCGGATCCTTTTCCGCCTGCTTAACCTTCCCTGAATTAAATCCCTGTCTTCCTAGAAGCTGTGACTGATCTCGTTGGAGTATTCGCTTTCGTTCCCGAAATAATCGTAGGCAGTGACAGCCATGTACCACGTGGTCGCGCTCAGGCCGCCGATTTCAGCCTCCGTATAGGCATTGCTGACATCTGCCACGTAGGAATAATCTCCGGACCCTTTTCCGTAGTAGAGACGGTATCCGGCCAGGTCCTCCAGAGGAGTCCCGTCTTCATTGGTGGTGGGGGCGTTCCACCCGACCATAAGGCTGTTCGTCCCGCCATCTCCGCCGTATTCCGGAACATCGCCATCAAGGCCGGTCCCAAGGCCGGCGGTGCTGCCGCAGGCACCGAAGCAAAAACCCATCAGGACCAGGGCAAAGGTTACAATCAATTTTTTACGCAGAATGTTCAATCTCATTAATTTCCCTTCCATGTCTTTAAAATTTCGACCCGGGGAACCGGGACATATCGGCGGGGCAAAAAATCACCTGCCCCTGTTCTTCAATTCATGTGCCAGAAATGAAAGGGCGATCGTTTCTTTTTCGAAGGGTTTCTTGTCTCTTGGTAGTTTTTTACGTAACAAGGAAAAACGGAGATTCCTGCACAATGAAACTGCCAATGATTACAAATTTGTAACATAATGACCCTTTTCCCCACTTTCAAAGGCCAGTCAAGCAAGCAAAAACTACGCAAATTTTTCATGAAAAAACAACAAATGGTCAGTCTGTATGGCAACATACCATATCAAGTGGTTAGAATGGTACCCCTAAATTTAAAAAGAAAATAACCCCATTTGTTTCAAATTTGTAACCATTCTACCTTCCAAAGCCCGAAAAATGATTCACCGGCGGATCAGATCTGGCGCCGGGATTGTTATAATTGCGGTTGACAACAAGACCTTGGTAGACCAGAAAAATGCATGGATCTGTGTTACATTCAAGGGAGGAAATGAAGATGCAAAAATGGATATCGGGGATTCTTCTTCTGGCGTGCCTGGTGTTCGTCCCGGGGCCTGCGGTGGCGGAAAACCCTTTTCCAACCGACAAGTCGGGGCATTACGTTTCCAATGTTCAATATGCGGGTGGATCGAGCACCGGCTATACTCTTTTCCAGATCCGCTGGGGGAACCATCGCGATTTTGAACGCATCGTGTTCGAGTTCTCCTCAAATGGTCCGGAAGGAGGCGACACCCTCCCCCGCATGAAGCTTGAAACAGAATTTTACCCTCTGCGCCTTGCCCTCAGGCTCCCGGGGTCCGCTTTCGGACGAACCGGGGTTTTCACCTCTCCGGATCCTTTTCAAAAGAGCACCCTCATTTCTCATGTGGACTCCTTTGACGGCTGCGGAGGGGGTCAGCATCTTTTCATCATCCCCGCAAGGCCAGTGGAATTCGACGTTTTCACCTTGACATCACCTCCCCGGCTTGTGGTGGACATCATCCAGAGCCGGATGGAACCCATGCGCGAAGCGAAAAAACTCTCACTAAGGACCCTGCCCCTCTTCGGCGACCAGATCTGTTATTTCCTCGAGGAAGCAGCGGATGAGGGGATCACCCCAAGGGTCCTGGTGGATGCGGATGGGAACGTTTTCGGGGAGCTTGGATTATTTGACTCACCTGACGCGGCATTCCAATGGAAACAGCGCCTGACCGGTTCCATCGGCCGCAATTTCGCCCTTATCATCAACGCCAGGGGGATGATGGAAACTCCGAAGGAAGAACCATAAAAAACGTCCAACGTCCAATGTCCAACGTTTTATGCTTACCTCGACGACGAGTAACGGCGAGACTTGTCCCGCCTAAGTCTCGCGCGAGGGCGGAAGCTTTTCGCAAGGACGGGTCAGACAGTTAAGGTTCAACATTTCAAAGGAAAAACCTGATGGCCCCTGCCGGATCACATCGATCATTAATTTTCCCGGACCGCCGCAAAAAGGAGGGGAAGAAGGATCTCATGGGGGCCTGTGAGGTTGTAGCCGCGGCCGGCCCCCGCGGTAGGCCTCTGCACGACATTGACCCTGGGTCGGTAATGCTGGATCATGTCCATGTTCAGGGTGGTAAGCCCATCCAGGGAATACCCAAGGTTGTGGGCCATCGAGCATGCCTTGAGGAACACCTCGGGAATGAGGACGGCGGATCCCAGGTTGATGAACACGCCTCCTTCCAGGGCACATACCTGCCGCACAAAAAGCCGGAAATCATCCATGGATGCCTTACCCGTCGCAGCCGGGTCACAGGAGGGATGCATGTGGATTATGTCCGTCCCCAAAGCTATGTGGACGGTGGCGGGGATCGAATTTCTGAAGGCTGAGGCGAAGATGCTCGCACAGACGTGGGGGAGCTCGCTTTCATTAATCAAACGACCCACGGAACGTCCCAGTCCTTCCTCATTTTTTGCTCCTTCCCTGATAGCACGATTCAGGTTGTCGGCTGTTTCCCTGGCCATGCCGAAGGAACCCTGCCCGAGGGTTTCGTCGACATTTTCGGATGTCCAACCCATCATGGCCAATTCGTAGTCGTGAATGATGGCCGCTCCGTTTGTTGCTATTCCGGTCAGGATCCCATCCTCGATCGCCGAGGAAATGATGGTTCCAAGACCCGCTTTGACCGGGTGAGCTCCCATCCCGAGAAGAACGCCTCTCCCTTCGGCACGCGCTTTGGCAATGGCTCTGGCAACCGAGCGGAAATCGGCCGCGGACAGAGTGTCGGGGAGGGACTCGAGGAAATCCCTGAAAGACGAACCTTTCCTTAGCGGATGGCCCAGATGCTGGATCGAAACCTTTCCTCCCCTCTGGCTCAGGGAGGTGGTTCTCAACCGGGAAGGGTCCGCCTCCCCGAGAGGCGTTTTCGGGTACCGATCCTCAGTTTTCATCGGAAAAATACCTCTCTTCAACGATCTCGCAGATTATGTGAAAAGCAAACTCATGAACCTCCTGGATCAACGGTGTCCTGGTGTCCGGGACACTCAGGCAAATATCGCACAAGGGGGCCATGCCGCTCGCGTTCTTGCCGGTCACCCCAATGGTCACCATCGAGCGAGCCTTCGCACTCTCGATGGCTCTGATAATATTGGGAGACGTTCCACTTGTGGAGATGCCTATCAACACATCCCCCTCCTTGCCGAGAGCCTCCACCTGGCGGCTGAAAACCTGTTCAAAGGAGTAGTCGTTGGCGATGGAGGTCAAAATAGAGGTGTCTGTAGTCAGGGCGATGGCCGGCAGGGGGTGCCGATCCACAAGGAATCGATTGACGAGCTCCGCCGAAAAATGCTGGGCATCGGCTGCACTGCCACCATTTCCTGCCAAAAGGACTTTTCCGCCGTTCTTAAGGGATTGAACGATCCTGTCTGAAATGGAAACAACCGTATCCGCTTCTTTCTGACTGAAACTCAAAACCAGGTCTGCCGTTTCCCTTCCTCTCCGCTGTATGAAATCCCCGTACTTTTTCATTGGACCCTCCCATTTTTTGACCAGGATTGAAAATGATTACATTAAATCCCTTTTTCCCTCAAGAACCCGGTAAGTCACCCTCTCAATCAGGTCAGCCCCGGACTGTCCGGAAAAGCCCATTGTTCAGACAGAGAATCGTCTTTTCTTCAGTTACCCGGTCACCCCGTCAGGTTCCCTTTCTCCCGGCATGATCTCCCGGAAGGTTTCGATAGAGAAGAACTGATGGGAAGGTTGAAAAGGCTTTGTGCTGCTCGATTTCGCCACGAAAACAAGGAACCTTATCCCGAATCCGGCGGCTGACACCAGGACCGCCTCCGTGTCCTCGGCAAGGAGGGTCTTTTCCGGATCAAAGGGGACCTTTTCCCGAAGCGTTTTCCAGAACCGCGGGTCTTCCTTCGGCAGCCCGATCTCCTGGGATGTGATGATTTGGTGAAATAATCCGGTCAGTGCTGTCTTTTCCATCTTCAGATCCAGGGTCTTTCCGTGTGCGTTCGTCACGAGGAAGACCCTCTTTCCGACCGACCGCAGGGATTCGAGGAAGGGGACCACGTGGGGATGAATGGCAATGAGGTGCTCCACCTGCCTTTTCAGTGCCGGGATGTCCAGGCCCAGTCTTTCGGACCAGAAGTCCAGATCGGTCCAGTTCAGGGTCTTCTCCTGGGACCGGTACAGATCCATCAGCCGGGCCTCGGCCTTTTCAATGGTCATTCCATGGAGCATGGCGTACTTCGAAGGAACGTATTTCTCCCAGAAATGATCGTCGAAATGCTTGTCCAGAAGCGTCCCGTCCATGTCAAGGAGGACAGTGTCGATGGAAGGCCAATGGGGAGGGATGGGATGCGTGTGGGCCATGAAACCTATCATAGCCAGAGAGAACGAACAGTCCAGAGAAAAGGAGGCAAAGATTAATTGAGAATTAAGGATTGAGGATTGAGGAGGAAAACCCCAGGTATTGCAAGTCGGGTAATAAGAGGAATACACCCTGTCCGGGAGGAGAGGACCGCATGAGATGCACTTGCATTCTCAATTCATGAGATGTGCACTCGTGCACAGGTGCACCAGTGCACTGGTTTTCTCAATTCTCAATCCCCAATCCTCAATCCTCCCTCCTTTCCTTTTCTTGACACCCCCAACCCGCCCTGCTAATTTCTGCGGAATCTGATCTGCGGCCTTCTTGCGACAAGCTCAAAAATTCGATTTCGAGGCTCCCAAAAAAAGAACGGATGCAAGGCCATAGGGGCAAGGTAAAAGCCAGGTCCTGCCTCAGGCGGGATCGAGGATTCCCGAGCCCTGATAACGCAGCAGATGGTCTTTAATGGGAGCCGCATCACACCAGATTCAGGAGAACTCCATGCAAGATCCCGAAACCCTTTCCGTCAACACTCTCCGTATGCTCTCGGTGGACGCCGTCCAGAAAGCGAAGAGCGGCCACCCCGGGATGCCCATGGGCGCCGCGGCCATGGCTTTCGTTCTCTGGACGCGGTTTTTACGACACAACCCGGCGAACCCCATCTGGCCCGACCGCGATCGCTTCATCCTCTCCGCGGGTCATGGTTCCATGCTCCTTTATTCCCTGCTCCACCTCACCGGCTATGACCTGACGATCCAGGACCTTAAGGAATTCAGGCAGTGGGGATCCAGAACTCCGGGACATCCCGAGAACATCCTAACGCCCGGGGTTGAGGTCACCACGGGACCCCTGGGACAAGGCCTCTCCAACGGGGTGGGGATGGCCATTGCGCGGGCTCACCTCGGCGAAGTGTTTAACAGGCCGGGGTTCGAGATCGTCGGGCATAATGTTTATGTCATTGCCAGCGATGGGGATCTCATGGAAGGGGTGGCGTCAGAAACCTGTTCCCTTGCCGGTCATCTTGGCCTGGGGCACCTCATCGTTCTTTATGACGACAACCACATATCCATCGACGGCTCCACCGAACTCGCCTTTACTGAAGACCGGAGGAAAAGGTTCGAGGCCTACGGCTGGCAAACCCTTGAGGTCAAGGATGGAAATGACCTGGAGGCCATCACCAATGCCATCGAAAAAGCGCGGGAGAACCTGGATCAGCCTTCCCTCATCGCCGTCAGAACCCACATCGGGTACGGGAGCCCCAACAAGCAGGACACTTCAGACGCCCATGGCTCTCCCCTCGGAGAGGAAGAAGTGGCCCTGACAAGAAAGAACCTGGGATGGACCGACGAACCTTTCCAGGTCCCTCCTGCTGCCCTTGAAGTCTTTCGGCGGTCCCTGACCGAGGGGCGCGGGTTGGAAGAGAACTGGAAGTCCCTTTTCGCACAGTATGAAAAGGAGTTCCCCGAACTTGCCGCGAAATGGCAAGGAATGTGGGAAGGAAAACTTCCCGAAGGATGGGAAGACAAGATCCCGGACCTTTCGACCGAGGCCATCGCCACAAGGGCCGCCTCCGGAAAGGTTTTAAACGCCGTCGCCCCCCTGATCCCTTTCCTTTTCGGCGGTTCTGCGGATCTGGCACCGTCAAACAACACCTTTATCAAGGGAGAACCGGCTTTTTCCCGTGAGAATCGGGAGGGAAAGAATTTCCACTTCGGGGTCCGTGAGCACGGCATGGCCGCTGCGGCCAATGGAATGGCCCTTCACGGAGCCCTGAGGCCTTATATAGGCACTTTCCTGATTTTCTCCGATTACATGAAACCGTCGATCCGCCTTTCCGCCCTGTCCCGGGCGCGGGTGCTTTATATTTTCACTCACGACAGTGTCGGACTGGGGGAGGACGGTCCCACCCACCAGCCCATTGAACAGATGGCCGCTTTAAGAGCCATTCCCGGAATGGTGGACATCCGGCCGGCGGATGCCGCTGAAACAGCCGAAGCGTGGAAGATCGCCCTGAAAGAACCCGGTCCTGTCTGCTTCATCCTGACCCGGCAGAAGGTCCAGCCCCTCGACCGCAAACTTTTTCCGGGTGCCGGCTCCATTGAAAAGGGAGCCTACGTTCTGGCCCAGACGGGAGAGGATCCGGCAGCGATCATCATCGCTTCAGGATCAGAGGTAGGCCCGGCCCTCGGCGCCATGGATCTTCTCAAATCCCATGGCATACCCGTCCGGGTGGTGAACATGGCCAGTTTCGCCCTTTTCGAAAGACAGGATCAGGATTACCGGGAAGGTGTATTGCCGACCCGGATCACTCGCCGCGTTTCCGTCGAAGCTTCATCTTCCTTCGGGTGGGATCGGTATGTGGGGAGGGAGGGTGCCATCATTTCCCTGGATCGTTTCGGTGCCTCGGCGCCAGGACCGGTAAACATGGAGAAATTCGGCTTTACTGCCGCGAACATTGCGAGTACAGTGGAAAAAATACTTGGTGGAAAAACCTCCTCATGACTTGGAAAACCGCTCATCTTCCCAAATTTCAGGACTTCTCCGACAAAGAAACTTCCGACGACCGGATGAACGGAATTTTTCCGTCTAACCAAAACCTTTCCGTTTTGATCATCGAGGACAACGAGTTTACAAGTTCGGCCGTTTCCGACTTTCTTATCCAAAGCGGCATGACCGTGGACACGGTAGCAAGCGGCCGAGAGGCTTTCAGCATTCTTGCAGCAAACCAATATGACCTGGTCATCACGGACATCATCATGCCGGGAATGGACGGTCTCGAGTTCATTCGCCAGATTCGGAAAAGGACCCATGACATTCCCATCATCGTCATCACCTCTTCTCAGGATGTGAATCACGCCATCGAGGCTTTGAGGCTTTCCGTAAACGATTATATTCTAAAACCCCTTGATCTCGTCGAGCTCGAAACGAGGATCGCCCTGCTGCTCATGAGGACCGAAGCACAAAAGAGGGACAGCGCCCAGCGGTTCCAGATGATCGAAAAGATCCTCCGGCAGGAAAAAAAGCTCGAGGACACATTCCTTTTTGCGGTCAAGACCTTGATCAACGCCATCGAAGCCAGGGATCCCTACACGAAAGGACATTCCACCAGGGTGACCAGGGTGGTGGATCTTCTCCTCAGAAAGCTTGGCGTCCGCTCACAGATGGCAGGGGAAATCCTCCTCGCCGCCCAGCTCCACGACACGGGGAAGCTCGGGATTTCAGACGGGATCCTGAACAAACCCGCGGGACTTTCAACCGACGAACGCCACATCATGAAAACCCACCCGGAAGTGGGATACCAGATCTTGAAACCTATCCTCCCGGAAGAGGTCCTGTTGGGGATCCTCCATCATCACGAAAAATGGGACGGGACGGGCTATCCCATGAACCTTGCCGGAAAAGCCATTCCCTTCAATGCCAGGATCATCACCATCGCCGACGCCTTTGACGCCATGATCACCGACCGGAAGTACCGGGCCGGACTTGCCTTGAAAGAAGCCCTGGACGAGATCGGCAACCGCTCAGGGACACAGTTCGATCCTGAGCTGGTTCCACCTTTCATCGAGATTATCCGGGAACACAGGCCCATGGGGATCTGCAGGTAAAAAAGGCCCTTTGGGCCGAAAACGACTCATTTGACGGGGCCACGGTCCTGTGATAAATCCACCTCCAGAGATCCGGCAGCTCAAAGATCAGGTGACGGCCCACTCGTGTTTGCCAGTCCTGGTCCAGGAACCCATACCTTTTTCATCATCACCAGCTGTCAAATTTTAACGTTCCCGCCTGAACATGACGGGAGGCTTCATCCATGGCCGCGAGCCTGGCTTTTATCATCCTCGTCGGATTTTTCGCCGACGCTCTCTTCCGCAGATTGCGCCTCCCCGGCCTCGTGGGAATGCTTCTCGTGGGGGTCCTGGTCAGCCCTCACGTCCTCGATTTCCTCGCCCCGGACATGGTGGCGGTCTCGGGCGATTTCAGAAAGATCGCCCTCATCGTCATCCTCCTGAGGGCCGGCCTTGAGCTTCGCCGGGACAGTCTGCTCAAAGTGGGTCGCTATGCTCTGACTTTAAGCGTTGTCCCCGGCCTTTTCGAGATCGCGGCCATAATCGCCCTCGCACCTCCTCTTCTCGGCCTTTCCCTTCTGGAATCGGCCATCCTCGGATGCATCCTCGGCGCATCCTCTCCCGCGGTCATCGTCCCATTCATGCTGGATTTCATGGAGAGAGGAAAAGGGGCCGACAAGGGAATCCCGACCCTTATTCTCGGTGCCTCGGCCATCGATGACGTCGTCGCCATCGTCTACTTCACCGTGCTCATGGGGATGTACGGGGGGGGGGGAGGCCGCTGGCTCTATCACATTCTCAGCATTCCCATTTCCATCCTCGTCGGCATCGGAAGTGGTTTCATCCTTGGATACATCCTTTTCCAGCTCTTCAGGCGTTATGACTTCAAACCTCCGAGAAGGAGCATCATCCTCATGGGCGTTGCAATTGCCCTGACCTGGGTGGAGGACGTCCTGCACGGCACCGTTCCCATGTCAGCCCTCCTCGGCGTCACGGCCATCGGCTTCGTCCTCCTGGAGAGGCAGGAAGCCATCGCGCACATTATTTCAAGGGAGTTAAAACGCCTCTGGGTTTTCGCGGAGCTCCTCCTTTTTGTCCTTATCGGAGCCCAGGTGAATGTAAAGGTTGCCTGGGAAACCGGCCTCGCCGGGGCTGTGGTCGTCCTTGGAGGGTTAGCCGCCCGCTCCATAGGCACATGGCTATCCCTTTCCGGCAGCGAACTGAACCCGAAAGAAAAGCTTTTCACCATTGTGGCCTATATTCCCAAGGCAACGGTCCAGGCCGCCATCGGAGCGGTCCCCATTGCCGCTGGGATCCCTGGAGGGGAGGTCATCCTCGCCGTCGCCGTCCTTTCGATCCTCCTTACCTCTCCCGCCGGGGCCCTGGGGATCAAGGTCCTTGGGGAAAAGATCCTCGTGGAAAGCGAACGGCCTTCCTACAGTTTCAAGGAGCTCAGGGAAAAGCTGGAACTTCCACGGGTGGGGGAACGAATCCTTGAGGCTTCTACGGGTCTCGTTTGGAAGGTTATCGGGGAAAAGGAAACCTGGAGGGAAGTGCGGGGAGGAAAACCCGCCCCCTGCATTTCCCTGACGATCTGGCAGGAACCCTTCGAATCCGGTCCCGGGGAAGGAGCGACGAGGGAATTGAAATTCAGCCCAGTGGACGAACCGTTTGTAAGGAAGTGGTCCGTGCTCTACGGCTTCGGACAAAGAGAGGAATTTTGAAACCGATTTCGAATTGAATATTGAGAATTGAGAATAACTGCCGGCGTTCTATGTTCCTTAGGGGTTTCAATCCTCAATCCTCAATCCGGAATTCTCAATCCTCCTTTTCCCATTCCCCAAGCTTCCCCTGGATGAACCTGATCACTTCGGCCTGCCCTTCCTGTCCCGTTCCCTCCACGTTTATCGGCTCCCCGAAAGCGATCCGCACCTTTTTCCGGGGATCGATGGGGCCAAAATCCTTCACGATCCTCCCGACACCCCATGCGTCGGTTTTCAGGGCCACGGGGACCACCGGCACACCCGCCCGCCTGGCCAGCTTGATTCCCATGCTGTTGAACTGCTCCGGGACAAAATGGGTGCTCCTTGTCGTCTGGGGGAAAACCACAACCGAATTGCCCTCTGCCAGGCGCGAGGCTCCTTGTTCCAGGACCACGCGAAGGTCCTGTCTCGGATTTTTCCGTCCCACGGCCACAGGGTTTCTCGCTTTCATGACCCGCCCGAAAAAGGGGAACCTTAAAAGGCTTTTCTTGACGACGAAAACGATCCTGCACCGGGGCTGAATGAGGCAGGGAAGGATAAAGGTCTCAAGGGTACTCATGTGGTTGGCAACAAAGACGACCGGGCCGTTAAGGCGGCCGGGCAAGCCAAGATTTTCAATGACGGACCGGACCCCAACCGATTCTAGCAACCTGAACACTCGGATACTGCCGTAAACCCACTTTCTGTCATCGTAAATCCCCCTTAATGCCCACCACCATCCTTGTACATATACGTAAAGCATCTTCAAATGGAAAAAGAAGCTGGGGAAGCGTCCGGAAAGCCCTCCGGCCAGGCCTTCAGGGGTCTGGTACTCGTTAAGATGCGCGATCTTTTCCAGATCGAAATCCGATTTCATATCACCAATTCCCGTAAAACATCTAAAGTTTACCGGCGGACAGAGATGAAAGCCCTTAAAAAAGAGCCAGAAAGGTTTGCCCCCGCTACTTGTGTTTCTTTGCGTTCCTTTGCGAACCGTGCGGCCTCCCAGCGAGCCGCCTCTGCGTCCATTGCGTTACTTGCTCCTGAACCATGAACCTTTAACAAGAGTGCCTGCTCAGGGCGCTTCCGCAGAGAGCCGCGAAGGGAACCTTAAACCTTCAACCTTCAACGCTAAACTTTTTTCACTGGACTCTGGAGTCTCGTCTCCGGACTATTTTTACCATAGCGGGCGTGAGACATCCGAGCCCTTGCGCAAAGGCGCTGAAGATCAGTCCCACCCGGTGTAGGAAAGGGTCTGGTTGAACATTGAATGTTTTACGATGATCCTTTGGGCTTTTGCCATTGGGCTTTGTGGACCCCTTCGCCCATACACCCCTACTCATTACACCCTTACGTTCTCCCCCCTTTCCCCGGGGAAGTACAGATTATCTAAAAAACGCTCCTCGAATTCCGGTTCTTCGGCCACGCTGACATGATGGATTCTTTCTCCCAGCCCGGCCGCCTTTTGCCGAGCTTCCCCGGAAAGAAGGATGTAGGATGCGCCGATAAGAGCCGTGTTTCCGGAAGGCACGATTTTTCCGGCTTCAACCCCCGGGAGGAGTCCAATGGCCAGGACGCTGCGAGGATTCAGCCGGGTACCGAAAGCTCCCGAGAGGAACACCTTCTCAAGGTCGCCGGCGGAAAGGCTTTTCCTGTCTAGAAGAACGCCGAAAGTCGCGGCAATGGCCCCCTTGGCCTGCTGAACGGCGGCGATGTCCTCTGCCCTGAGGATCACCTGCGGGTCCTCGTTAAGGATAAAACCCTCGGAGGTTACCCTGGGATGGATCCCTCCTTTCAGGAGTCCCGTTAAACTCAGTACCCCCGACTCAAGGAGACTGGCGATTCCGTCAACGATCCCCGTGCCGCAGATCCCTTTAGGGTCTCCCTCCCCCAGGACATGGATCCCGAATCGGTTCTCCGAAAGGGTCACCTTCCAGATGGCTCCTTCTTCGGCCCTCATTCCGTCCCTGATGAGGCCCCCTTCAAAGGCGGGACCTGAAGGAGCGGTGGCCGCAAGATACCCTTCCTCGTCCCACACGACGATCTCGGTATTCGTTCCAACATCGACAAGAGCCCCCCGGGGGATCTTACGGGTACTCACGGCGAGTACGGAGGCCAATGCATCGCTTCCGGCATACCCGCCCACGAGAGGAGGAAAATGGAGGGAGGCTTCTTTCCCCAGAGCAAAACCAAAAGGGGAATCTCCGGATGGAAGATCCCGGCTCTTTTCATCGAAGGGAGCATAGGGAGGAACCAGAAGGGAGGAAACGGGCAACCCCAGAACCAGGTGATGGATGGCGCTGTTGGCCACTCCCGTAACAGATGTGATCTGGCCCCGGGAAACGCCGCTTCGCAGGCACAAGGATCCGATCAGTTCGCCCACCACCTTCCAAACCGAGTCCCGAAGATCCCTTGCGGCATCGGCATCGTCCCGGGCCGCTCCCAGGCGGGAGATGATCTCCTCCCCCCAGGCCATCTGAGGGTTCACGGCGGACCTGATGTCCAGCGGCCGCGCCTTCTCAAGGTCATACAGGGCACCGGCGATGGATGTGGTCCCCAGATCCAAAGCCACTCCGTAACCGGAACCTGTAAGGGGAAAGGCTTTCGGATCCCAGAGAGGCGAATCCCAGACCTCCTTCCACCGGCCTCCTTTTTCCCACTCCAGGATCCTCTCCGGGTCCACATGCAGCTTCATGTCTCCGGCAACGGTGACCCGGCAGGCCAGCCGCTCCCCCATGGCGACCCGTTCTTTCCCGAGAAGCCCCGCTTCCCCTTCCGAAGGCACCCCTGCATCCCCTTCCAGGACCCTGATCACACAGCGGCCGCACACCCCCCTGTCGGCGCACGTTCCGTCGAGGTAAAAACCCTCCCGACGAAGGGCTTCCCGCAGGTTCAGTCCCACCCTGACGTTGATAACGCCCATGTTCTCGATATGGATCGCAGCGGACCCGGATCCTGCCCTGTAACCTTCAGCCATGGGAAAGACTTCAGCCTATCTCGAGGACCCCGGACCCGTTCATCCTGTCGGCCTTCAGGTCGTTTAGCGCCGCGTTGGCCGCCTCGAAGGGGTAGGGTTTTACAGTGGTGTGAATGGGGATCCGGGGAGCGAGCTCCATGAGCTCCCGTCCGTCCTCCCGGGTATTTGCCGTGACGCTCCTTAAATCCTTTTCATTGAAAAGATGCTTCTCGTAATCGAGAGGGGGGATGGGGGACATGTATATCCCGGCATTGACGAGGGATCCACCTTTGTCCAGGGATTCCAGGGCTTCCCTGACGACTTCTCCGGCCGGCGTAAAGTTGATGGACGCGTTCAGCCTTACCGGAGGGCGCTGACCGGAACCACCTGTCCAGACGGCTCCCAGTTCCTCGGCAAGGGCAAGGTGGGAGACAGCTCTGGAAACGACATAGACCTCGCATCCCCAGTGCCGCGCTACCTGGATGGTCACATGGGCGGAGGCCCCGAACCCGTAGATCCCAAGACGACCCCCCTTCTTGATGCAGGTTCGTTTCAGGGCACGGTACCCGATGATGCCGGCGCACAAAAGGGGCGCGGCCTGAAGGTCCGGGAAACCTTCCGGGATTAAATAGGCGAACCCCTCCGGAACAACAGCATACTCCGCGTATCCTCCGTCGACGTGATAACCCGTGAACCGCGCTGCCTCGCAGAGGTTCTCCTTCCCGGAACGGCAATAGCCACAAGCCCCGCACGTGGAATTGAGCCAGGCTGCACCGACGCGGTCTCCGATGGAAAAAAGGGTGGCTCCGGGCCCCAATTCCTCGACCTCTCCAACAACCTGATGGCCCGGGATGACCGGGAGCCTGGGCAGGCCCAGTTCTCCCTCCACGGTGTGCAGGTCGGTCCGGCAGACACCGCATACCTTTACCTTGACCAGAATCTGTTCCGGCCCCGGGACGGGACGGTCCATTTCGACCATCTTCAGGGGATTGGTTAAGACATCGGCAGGTTTTTCGAGGATCAGGGCTTTCATGGACAAACTCCCTGCATGGGGCCTCAAAATTTGGACCCGGGAATATGACAAGATCAGCGAGGTCTTTTATCCTTGATTATTAACATCGGGGAAAAATTAGCGCCACCATGTCCTGATAATTAAAGCCTGGCGTTTTCATTTTGTTGTAATTTGGAATCATTGGGGTTTCAGGATCTGGGGTTTGAGGTCCTCAGGACGACATGCTCCAATACCATTACCACCACGATCCCGACAATGAGACCGTTTCCCATGATGGCACCCACCGAGGGCCCAAAGACCTCCAGGGATTTGCGGGGGATCATGGAAGCCCCTGTGCCCATCAGCAGGGGGAGGCCCACCACCAGGTAATCCCTCACATCCAGTTTTTCTCCCTTCCTTGCGATCACCGAAATCCCCACCCCCATCTGGGCCGCCAGGGTCACCAGGAGAGCAGCCCCGACCACCGCGGTGGGAATGGAGGCCATCAGGGCCGCCATCTTCTGGAAAAGACCTAAGATGACGAGAAGGACCCCGCAAAGGATCACAGGGAACCTGCTACCCACACGAGTGACGAGGATAACACCGGGGCTCAGACTATAACTGACGGTCCCAACCACTCCAAGAAGGGCCGCAAGGATTCCCCCTGCCCCCGTAAGGCCGATGCCGGCTTCGATCCGGTGCTGCAGGTTTTCCTTCCCAACCACCTCTGCCACCGAGTAGTAGCTCCCGAGGCCGTTGATGAGAACCGCCAGGTAAGCGAGAAAAAAGGAGAGAGAAGCGGGAAGGGTCAAACGCACTCCCTCGACGAGAAAGGGATCCGGGAAAGCGACCCAGGAAAGGTCCTTCATGGCCGGCAGGGCGACCCTTCCGGCTATGGCCATGAAGACCCATCCCGCAACAATGCCGAGGAAGATGGAGAGGTTTCGAGCCCAGCCTTTTCCATGGTGCGATACCAGGACAATGGCCAGGATGATCGAAATCGAGATCCCCAGGACCTTGGGCTCTCCCAGGGGGCTTTGGGGAGTCACCCCAAGGATCATGGGAAAAAGAAAAGGCAGAAAAGTTGTGGAAATAAGGAGAAGGACGACTCCCACCACCCTGTCGGTAAAAAGAGGACTCAGTTTATCCACTACCCTGGCCCCCCCGAGGAGGGCGAGGACAGCGGCTCCCGTGATCATCCCTCCCGCGATCACCTCGGGACCCTGCCCGCCGAGGACGGCCACGGAAAGGAGCAGGGCGGCCGAGGGTCCGTCGAGGAGGGGATAACGGTGTCCGAAAAGACACTGGACCACCGTCACCAACCCGGTCACCAGCAGGAATCTCTGGAAGAGGGCCGTTGAGGCTGCCGGATCCATTTCAAGGAAACCCGCCATCAGGTTGGACGTGATGGTCACAAGGGGAAGGATGATGAGGACCCACTGGACAGCGTAAAGGAAGGTTTTCCCCGCGGGAGGTCTCTCCTCGAGACTGTAGCGAAGGCTTGCCATGAAGGGATTGTCACCCAGGAACGGCGGGGGCGTCAACGGGGAAAGAGGGGGAAGGCAGAAGGGAGAAGAAAGAAGAACGTAAGGGCGTGATGAGTAAGGGTGTATGGGCGAAGGTGTCCGCAAAGCCCAATGCCCAAAGGGCTAGCGTAAAACGTTAAACGTTCATCCTGATCCTTTCCTGCACCGGGTGAGACTGATCTTCAGCGCCTTTGCTCAAGGGCCGAGAGATATCTCACGCCCGCTCTGGTAAAGGCGCGTCCAATGTCCAACGTCTAACGTTCAACGGGGAGGATCTCTGGTGCACTGGTGCACTGGTGCACGTGTGCACTGCGATGTCCGCTATTATCGCGGGACCGTCGGCGCCTTTCGTCAAACCCACCCCGACCTGGGACCGGTTATAATAGAACATATGGTGTTTGCTTGTTGACAATATTAGAATTTAATAATATATTGATATAAAATTTGGCGGAAGGAGAAAACCCATGTCAAAAACCATTTCAAGGAGATCTTTTTTAAAACGCGTCGGAACTGCGGCCGCCGTGGCGGGGGTCACTGGGGTCGTGCGAGCCAAACCGGCTCTCGCCTCCGCCGGTGATGAGCCGGTAGGCATCGTCGTGGACCTGACCCGATGCGACGGATGTCCCGATGTCCCCGTGCCCAGGTGTGTATCCGCCTGCCAGGCCGAAAACGAATCGCGGTTTCCCGTGGTCAAGGAGGAAAACGTCAGGGACTACTGGCCCCAGCACAAGCACGAAGACTGGCGTTCCCGGCGTGATCTGAAGACCACCCTTACCCCCTACAACTGGACGTACGTGCAGAAAGTAAAAGTCGAGCACGAGGGGAAAGCCCACACCCTGAACATCCAGCGCCGGTGCATGCACTGCGACATTCCCACCTGCGCGGCCCTCTGTCCCTTCGGCGTCATCGAAAAGGACAGGAAGGGCGCTGTATCCATTCACGAGGACGGGTGCCTCGGAGGAGCCAAGTGCCGGACAGTCTGCCCCTGGGACATCCCCCAGCGCCAGGCGGGGGTCGGGATATACCTGAAAATGCTTCCCAAGTTCGCGGGTGGAGGGGTCATGTACAAGTGCGACCTGTGCGCTCCCCGGCTGGCAAAGGGAGACGTGCCGGCCTGCGTCCAGGCTTGCCGCGCCCGGCTCGGAGACCAGGCTCCTCTCACCTTCGGTCCCAGGGAAGACATGATCAGCCTTGCTCGCCTCAGGGCCAGGGAGATCGGAGGCTATGTCTACGGAGATGACGAGAATGGAGGTACGGGCACCTTCTACGTTTCACCTGTGCCTTTCCAGAAAATAGAGGCCGCGCTTCGGACAAGGGAAAAGGAACGGTTCTTTTTCCCGGAAGATCCGAATCCCCTCGAAAAGCCGAACCTTATTGCCGAGGCCGCCCTTGTCGCCCCTGTCGCCGCCGTCGCCGGGGCCATTTTCGCCGGAGCAAGGACCCTCGGAGCGGGAAAAGAACCCCCGTCCGAAGATTTGATCTGCGACACCCGGACAGGAGAGGAGATCCCTCCTGCTGATCAGGAGGTGGAAAAATGAAACGCGGTATCCATGAGACCGACAGAATCCATCCGGAAGAAGCGTACGTCGTCCGCCACAGCTACCTCGTCATCATCCAGCACTGGCTGGTAGCCCTCTCCGGCCTGGTTCTCCTCTTTACCGGCTTCGGACAGATGCCCATCTACAAGAGGTACATGCTTGACCAGGTGCCCGGCTTCGGGTGGACGTCCGATTTCATCCTTAATTTCAAGCTCCATATGATCGCGGCCGCCATATTCACCTTTGCGGCGGTCTTTCACCTCGTCTATCATTTCATCGAAGGGGGACGCTCCATCCTGCCCATGAAAGGAGACCTTAAAGAATCGGTCCATATCCTCAAGGCCATCCTCAAGGGGGAAAAGGAACCGCCCCACGGGAAGTTCCTCGCTGAGCAGCGTCTCGCCTATGCCTTCATGGGATTTGCCATTCTCCTTCTCATCGTGACGGGGCTTTTCAAGTTCGCCGACAATCTCCCGTCGGTGTCCATGCCCCACTGGGTCACATTCTGGAACACCATGATCCACAACCTTGCCACAGGTCTCTTTCTCATGGGATTCATCGCCCATATGGGAGCGTTCGTCATCAAGCGGAACTGGCCTCTCCTGGCGTCGATGTTCACCGGCAAGGTGAAAATGGACTACGCCGAGGAAAGACACCCCATCTGGATAGACGAGATCCGCCACTGCGAAGCCACAAAAGGAAAAATGATCGTGGAGTGCGCCGTGCGCATCTTTGCCGGGACCATGGTCGCCACGGGAGTCCTCCTTGGAGCCATCCTCGATCCACTCTGGTATCTCCTTGCGGCTTTTGTGGCCCTCAACCTCATCCAGTCGGCTTTTACGCGCTGGTGCCCCCTGGAAAATCTGCTGGTCCGGATGGGCTACCCGAGGGGGAAGGACATGCTTGGAAGGGAAAAGTAGGAAGTGGAACGTGGAAGGTGGAAGGTGGGAAAAACCGGAGGGCCGCGTAGGCGGCCCTTTTTTTCGGCAGGATTGAAAATTTTCCCCAAACCAGAAGCAGGGTTTTTTAATTTGATTTTTCAATACCATTTATTTGTTTGACAAATATATTTTCCCCATCGTAGTATTTCCCTATCGAACACAGGGGTTTGCTGGGGTTTCCGGACTGCCCGGACGGTCGGTGCCAGGCTGAAATTTAGGGTGAGGAGGGGGAAAATGGCGGGAATGAAAAATTTTCTTTCAACCCGGGGGGGGATCATCGGTGTCGGAGCCGTCATCGGGGTCCTTGCGGCAGTCCTCCAGAAGCTCGGAAACCCCGGGAACATGGGGGTCTGCGTCGCGTGTTTCGAGAGGGATATCGCCGGGGCCCTCGGTCTTCATCGCGCGGGGGTGGTCCAGTACATACGCCCCGAGATCATCGGCTTTGTCCTGGGAGCCCTCGCGGCGGCCTTTCTTTTCAGGGAGTTCAAGCCCCGTGGGGGATCGGCGACTCTCACCCGGTTTGTCCTCGGGATGCTGGCGATGATCGGTGCCCTCGTATTCCTGGGGTGTCCCTGGAGAGCCTGGCTGCGCCTGGCCGCCGGGGATGGAAACGCCATCTTCGGACTACTGGGCCTTATAGCCGGCATATGGGTCGGCACCTTTTTCCTGCGCGGGGGTTATGACCTCGTGCGTTCCCAACCGACC
>Ga0272443_10001591_pt1 | contig 32262 bp, 48 predicted proteins | sample SSMAcet12_FD_193581 | JGI IMG/M metagenome (GOLD analysis project Ga0272443, IMG submission 193581) | Marine sediment archaeal communities from Little Sippewissett salt marsh, Falmouth, MA, United States - SSM-Acet-12 | ecosystem: Environmental > Aquatic > Marine > Wetlands > Sediment ... | reverse complement strand
AAGGAGTAAGTAAAGCAAGAACAGCAAAATATTTTCCTGCTTGGAATAAGGGATTGTCAGCCAATCCCAATTCTCCTAATTATGATTCTAGACTTGCTTGGTGTTTGGGAGACCTCAACCCCTCCAAACGTCCAGAGGTTAAAGCTAAAATATCAAAAAAAATGAAAGAAAACAATCCAATGTTTAATACTATCTATAAAGAAAAACAGTTAGTAGTTATAGAAGATTTGGAGGAAATAAAAAATGGTATTAAAAAAACCAGTAATGGGTGAAAAAGAACCCAAAGATTTATGGAAAGAAGCAGTTAAAGTTACTACTATGAAACAATTTGCTAAAGATACGGCTGATGTTGAAAAAATACTTTGGTTTGGAGAATCAAATTGTGGCAAGACAAGAGGATATCTTGATATTCTTGGATATCAAAAGAGCCAGGGTGTTCCAGCTGAGAAAGTATGTATGTGTATTATTTTTAGTGACAGAGCAACAGGTATTACAAAACTTTATAATATGATTCCAAAGGAATACCAAGAGAGAGTTTTTATTTTTACCGTTAATGATTACGAAAGTATGGTAAAAGCAACAGCAAATTCAGAAAGAATTCTTTTAGAACATCATAAAAAAACAGGAGTTTATGGATGGCTTATATGTGAATTGTTAGAAGAGAGTTGGAGATTTGCTCAAGACCATTATAGCAGAGAAGCATTTGGTGAAACACTTGCGGACCTTATGTCAGCAAAGCGACATGCAATAACAGACCTCAAAGGTATTAAAGATGAGAAAAAGAAAGAATCAGCATATCAGGTTTTAGAAGGATGGCGTGACTGGTCTGTTATTAAATTTTATCATAACTTTAACTGGATTGATAAAATTAAGAGAATGCCTTTTAATGTTGGAGCAACTGCAGAAACGAGAGAAATTGATAATGAAGATTCAATTTTCTATTCAATAAAACTTCGCCCAGCTGGAGAAAAAGATAATGCACATAGATTTGATACAATTATTTATAAAACACATAAAGGTGATAAATTTTATCAAAGATGTTTTAAGTGGACAGGAATGAATAGATTATATTCTAATGTTGATATTACAGATAAAAATAGTTATACAGTTCATAAACAAATAGAACAGAAATTCATAAAAGCAGGATATAAATCATCTGCTATAGAAGAATTAGAAAAGGAAGCAGGGATTCCAACTCCTCCTAAAAAAGAAGAACCTAAACCTGAACCACCAAAAGAGGAACCCAAAAAGGAAGAACCAAAACCAGCAGCTAAAGAACCAGAGAAACCAAAAGAAGAACCTAAACCAAAACCAGCAGAACCAGAGAAACCAAAGGAAGAGAAAAAAGAAGAATCAAAAAAGGAGATTGATTGGTCATTATGAAGATATGCCCATTACTAAAATCTTATTGTGAAGAAGAAAAATGTGCATGGTGGAACGATTATGAATGTGCAGTTAAAACAATCATGGAGAAGTTAAAATGAAGATAGAAATTAAACAATCAAAATTAGTTGAAATTTTAGATTATCTTTATGTTGATGGATTATTTCCATTTTCTATAGTTTCAACAAAAGGAGGCAAGTTATTTTCAGCACAGACAGATAAGGATGGATTTGCATTTAGATATGTAGTTTTTCTTGGTGATTACTTTAAAACTATTTCTAAAGAAGAAGAGTCAGTAAAAATTGATATTGAAAAAGTTAAAAAGTTTATCAATATACGTTCTCCTGAATCTATTATAACAATTGAATATCCTTCTCCAACTGATGAAAACAAATTAAGAATTAGTGGTGAGAAAGCAAAAAATAACATAGCAGTTACAAAACTTGATTCTAATGAAATCAAAAAAGGATTACCATTTGTAATGAAAGAAAATATTCCTTACATAAATAAAGGACAAGTTGCTCTTGATACTCATGTTGCTATAAGTTTAGCATCATTTAAAACAATTAATGACTATGCAACTGCTCACGGAACAGAATTCTTTAGATTCAAAATAGGAAAGGATAGAAAACTTGAAGTAAGAATTGGAGATATTCATGCTCTCGATGACTATACACCTTATGAACCAAATTGTAAAGTGTTTAGTGTTAATGAAGACCTTGATGTAACATTTACAAAAGGAATCAAAGAGTTATCAAAAACTTTTTGTAGGGATGTAGATATTTGTATGCGTTCAAATATGCCAGCATGGTTTTCAGAACAAAGCCAAAGCCACAAGTTTGGAGTATTAATATCACCAGTCAAAGAAGCATAAAGATGAGGAAGAATGTTTTGCTCGCTCAACAGATGGTTAGGGTTCCCCAACAGGTTATATTGTGATTCTAAATTTAGTTTTAATAATTTAGTAAAAGCTTATAATGGTAAGTGCCCAGTCTTTATGAGCGTGGCTAGATATGAAGGAAGAAATGAATCATATATGGATAAATTTCCATTTGACTTTGATTCAAATTATAGCTGGAGGATTCCATATAAAGAAACACTTAAGTTATTGGATTTCTTTAGTAAAAAAGATATTCCACATAGAATCATCGGGAGTGGAGGCAAGGGTTTCCATTTTTACTTTGGCTTTAAAGAGGTTCCAGTTAATGATGAAAATAATAGTAAAATATTTAGTATTCAATATGCACTCAAACATTATCTCAGTTTACATTCAGCTGATGAGCCATTATTTGGAAAAAAGGCTTTGCTTATTCGAATTCCCACAACAAAATATGTCGCAATTAAAAAAGAGGGTAAATCAAGAATGTTTGTAAGTAATGGAAATTATTGTAGATATATTTCTGATGATGATTTTAGAAAAGGTTTAGGGCATGTTGAGAAAATGTTAAAAGAACCTGGTGAGATGCCAACTAATCCTAAAACTAATTTAACACTTGATGAAATCATAGAAAAAATTCCTGATTATTCATTTAAGAAGAAATTTAATGGAGACGTTGACCTTGATATAAAACAAGCAGGAATGCTAACACCATCAACTTGTGCTGTTGGTTTGCCATGTCTTCAAAAAATTGCTTTAAATAAACATCCAACACATCAAGAGAGAATAGAATTAGTAACATGGTTAAAAGTTCAAGGATATAGAGATATAGCAATAAATGCTTATATAAAAGCGTTAAAATGGACTGACTACAATTATAAAGATACTGCGGATAATGTAGCAAGTATTAGACCGAGGTTTCCAAAGTGTAGTTGGTTAAGAGAAAGATATCCTGAGTCTTGTAAAAAATGTCCTTTGAGGAGAAAAAATGATTGAGATAAATAGAAACAAAGAAAAAATTATTAATTTACTTTATTCAGTGGAAAGAGAAGGAATGAAAGAATTAATTGATGCTCTTCAAAAAAGTGATTTCTTTATAGCCCCTGCGTCAACAATTTATCATTTAAATTGTAAGGGTGGACTTGCTTATCATAGTCTTTCTGTTTATAAAACACTTAAAAAGCTTTGTGAAGAATTTGACATAGAAATTCCAATTGATTCTGTTCTTATAGTTGGATTACTTCACGATGTTTGTAAAATTGGTATTTATGTTTGGAATGAAAAAGAAAACCAATATAAGAAAAAAATATTAGCACCAAAGAATCATGGGGAGAGAAGTATCCAATTATTATCTAAATATATTAATTTAACAGACAAAGAAAAAGATATGATAAGATGGCATATGAATCATTATACTTGGGATGGTAATTTTAAGAAGGAAGAAGATAGACTCAAAAAGGAATGCCCCGAGGCTTATTTAGCATACTTTGCTGACCATATATCAACTTTATTTTTGGAGGATTAAATGAGAAAAATTTGGTTTAAAGATAAAGAAGGTAAGTGGCATAATAATTTTGAAAACTTACCTCCAGGCACTTATTGTATGTATAAAGAAAATAGAGATGGAATAAAAATTGAAGTTATGAGAAACAAAAAGATAGCAAAAGGATAAAATGAAACTTTATATAGATTCAAGAGAGAAAGAAAAAATTCAAAATATTATCCATTATTGGGAATCAAATAAAAAAAGATATCCCCATATAGAATCAATAATAACTAAAGTACTTTCTACAAGCGATATATGCACCTCCGATGGACTTGTGGGTATAGAGAGAAAATCCAGTGCAGATTTCATAGGGTCCATCTGTAGTGGAAAGTTGAAGCAGCAATTGTTTGAGCTTAAAGAGAACTTTGCCTATGCTTTTTTGCTTGTAGAAGATTACGATGGTTTGATGGATTGCATTCTTAAAAACCCACAAGTTCATCCCAATGTAATTATAGGAGCAACCTCTTCGGCATTTGCACATAGTCGCGTTCCTATATTTTACACTGGGGGCTTTTATAATATGGTTGTCCTTTCTTTGTTTGAAAAATTTTATGATGGTAGAGAAATGACGAATAAAGAATATACACCTATTAGAAGAGCTGCAACAAAAAATGAAGAGAAATTAAATATTATTATTGGGCTTCCAAATATTGGCTTTACAGAAGGTAAAAAATTATTAGAAGCATTTGATTATTCAATAGCTAAAATAGTAAATGCAGATATAGAAGACATCAAAAAAATTCCAGGGTTTGGAGAAAAGAAAGCACAAAGAATCAAGGAGGTTTTAGCATAAAGATAACTAAAGATTCACTACATCAGGTATTAATGTTAAGTATGATAGGTATTAGTGGAATTATGTCTGATTTTCTTTTAAGTTGGAAAGCATATATGTCAAACCCAGATAGATTTCTTATTCATGAAGCAAATAATGAAATTAAGCAATATTTTTATCGTGGAGATATTCCTTATTTCTTTTTATTTTCATTAGTTTTTGTTGTTTTATTTGTATACTATTGTATAAAATTACTTGAGAAAAGAAAAAAGTTTATTTATATAAATGAATTTAAATTTACTATTTTTCTTTTTATTTATTCAATGTCTTTAACGAGAGTTCTTGCTGGAGCAACATGGTTTTATGATACTATAACTTTGGTGGCTTTATCGCAAATGCTATCATTTATGTTGTTGGGTGCATTAGGTTGTTTAGCACTTTTAGCTGTAAGAAAGGAGAAAGTAAAATGAAAATGATATTTAAATTAATATTAAGTACTATGCTAGTGGTCTCTATATTTTGGGGAACAATATTTGTTACATTATATTGTATTCCAACTGACTTAGGCTTGCTTATAGGATTTTTATTGGGTTTATTGTTTTCAGGTTGGACATTTTTTCATTATTATCCAATTTGGTTTAAAATATATATAGATAACTATTGGAAGGAGAATTCAGAATGACAAGAAAAAGAGTTTTAAAAAATAAAAAAATTACTGCTGATGCTTTAAGGGAAAAGAAATATAAACCATCAATTAAAGAATCATTTAAAGTTAAAAAGAAAAAACAATATTGGATAGCAATTGCTTTAGTTGGAATATTTTGTTTAGTTCTCTTTATGAATTCTTACTTTAATTATACATCTGGTATTGCACATAATCCTGATGGTGAAAATCTTGGGACGAGATTTTACTTTGCTGGTCCTGACCCTTATTATAATATGAGACTTTGTACTGAAACTTTAGAAAAAGGTTATTATCCGTATTTATCTCCATCAGATGGTGACCCTTTACTAAATTATCCTGCTGGTCTTTATGGAGGAGCAAGGCCTCCTTTATTTAATATGATAGCGGTAGGCTCAACACATTTAGTTTCAGGTATTACAGGAATGGAACAAATGGAAGCTTTAGGTTGGTGTATGCTTTTCTTGCCAGCAATTTATGGTGCACTTTTAGTATTTCCAGTTTATGGTATTGGTAAAGAATTATTTGGAAAAACAACTGGAATTATTGGTGCAAGTTTTGTTGCAATTATTCCTGCACATATAGCATCAGGTCATGGGTCTTCTTTTAGTTTGTTTGACCATGATTCTTTCTTATTATTATTGTTTGCTTGTTCTTTCTTATTCATAATTAAAACATTAAAAGAACAAAATCTTAAGAAATCAATAGGATATGCAGTTATTGCTGGTGTATTTGTAGGAGCAATACAATTAACTTGGGCAGCTGCGCAGGTAATAATATTAATGATTATTGCTTATGCTATTATTCAATTTGTTTTTGATTTAGTGAGAACTAATTTAGATATAAAACATATACTAAAAATTACAATTGTTTTGGGAATAAGTTTCTTTATATCTTTGCCTCTTGATATCATTAAAGGAAATATTATGAATTTTCCATTGTATATTTTTATGATATCATTATTAATTTTTGGTTTATATATCATATTAAATAAAATAAAACTGCCTTGGATTATATCTTTACCATCAATGGTTGGTTTGGGAATACTTGGTTTAAGTTTTTTGTATATGATAAACAAAGAAATAATAGCAATGAGAGGACCGCTATATACATTATCTAATGTTATATTTGGGGAAGGAGTATATGGAACGAAAGTATCATTAACAATTGGTGAGGCTCATACATTTCCTTTAAGTCAAACTGTTATGATGATAGGACCTGCATTATATTGGATAGGCTTATGTGGGTTTGTTCTTTATTGTTATAAAACATTTAAAGCTAAATTTCCTCCATGGAGTTTGTTTTTTATAATTGTATTTTTAATTCAGTTTTGGTTAACATCTACTGCAGGGCGTTTCTTAAATGATTTGATTCCTGCTATGTGCGTTTTTGCTGGATTTTTTGTTTGGTCAGTTATAGATAAAATTGATTATCCTGAAATGAGAAGAAATATCAAATCTATTGGAGGATTTCATGGAATCAAAAAAGGAGTTAAAATAAAACATATCTTTGGTGTTTGTTTTGTTTTTGGTCTTGTCTTAGTTCCAAATACCTTTTTAGCTTTAGATGCTGCTACTCCTCCTGAAATGGATGCAACAATATTCGGAGAAGGCTTTGTTGGTTCTTATGGAACATCATTGGGTCAACAATATTATTGGGCTGATGCTTGTTATTGGCTTTCTTTACAAGATACTGAAATAGAAAATCCTGGGGATAGACCTGGTATTTTAACTTGGTGGGATTATGGATTTTATTTAGCTGCTATGTCAGAACATCCAACGGTTGCAGATAATTTCCAAAATGGAATTCAGTGTGCAGCAAATTTCCATACATCTCAAAGCGAAGAAGAATCAACAGCAATTCTTATTGTTAGATTAGCAGAGGGAGTTAAAGAACCAAAAGGACTTACAGGGAGAATGCCTGAAAATGTTAGAAAAGTATTTAGTAAATATTTGCCTGTATATACAACCCAAAATGATTCAAACAATACAAAACCATTAAATATTATTGATATCATAGAAGACCCAACAAATTATGCACCTTCAACTGGAAAGCATGTTGCTGAGGAATGGGGGAAAACAGATTTGTTAATAACACCATGGAATGCAATGTATCATGATGCAGTTAATATAATTACAAGTAGATTAGATGACGAAGAAATTACACAATTTTATATGGAGATGATGGAAGTTACAGGTTATTCAATAAGATATTATGGTATAGAATCAAGAGACATGACTACAATTTTTGGAGTATTTCCTTTCCTTGCTGACAAGTCAACACATGGATATTATACTGCTGAAGATGATTGGTTTGTTACTAAATATAAAGATAAGTATGAAAATATATTTACATTAGAAGAAGTAAAAAATATGACAGAGGATGAATATGAGGATAGAGAACCAACGGGATTTACAGAAAGAAAAGATGCATATTTTAACTCAATGGCTTTTAAAACTTTTTATGGATTTAGTAGTAACAATGAAATACCTTCAAATAGAATACCAACTTATATGTTAAAGCATTGGAAGCCCGCTTTTATATCACCTTATATTTCAATTGCAAAATACTATGAGGGAGCAAAAACTAATGGAACAGTAAAAATAGGTAATTTAGATTATAATGGGGTCGCTGTATTTGTGGTTGATGAATATGGAATTCCGCATGATGCTGCTTTAGTGCAAAATGGTGCCTTTGATGTAATTGTTCCCGCTGGTAACATTACTCTCAGCTTATATATAGGAGGAAATTATTTAGATATTAATCATTATCTTGGAACAGTTACTGAGGCAGAGGCTACAAGAAAAGAAATTTTTAATGAAACGGTCAATATTGTAGTTGATGAAGCCTCGGTAAATGTTTCTATAACGGGAATAGAAGAGGAGGGAATGATGTTAAACATTACAAGTATGACTTATCCTTCTGTTAAGTATTCAATATCTGTAGCAAAAAATGATACTTATAATCTACAAAATATGATTCCTGATAATTATAATTTTGCTGTTGTAAATAGTACAGGAGATACAAAATATTATGATTCATTATTTGTTAAACCAAATCAAAATGAATACAATATACAGGTGAAATAAATGAATTATCAAAAATATTCTGAGGAAGTAGAAAATTGTGCAAATAGTATTAAATTGAAAACATCATTAACATCAGAAAGAAAGGGTGCTGCTAAAGCAAGAGATAAACTTGTTACAGGAAAATTGGCTTGGCAAGAAGCATTATCTTTTATTGCTATCTTACAATCAGCAATTATATTTACAGCATTAATTCCTGATTCTGTTGATACTATAAATGGGTTTATGAATTATCTTGGAATACCTTATAACTTCCCCGTTACAATGGCTTCAGTGTCAGCTTTACTATTTGTAGTTATTGTATTTATTTTTGGTGTTATAGCTTTAAGACATATGGGTACAATGAAAAGAACTCAGGAGATAGCAACTAAGATGAACCCTGCAACTTATTTACTTTGGGAAAAATTAGAGGAGATAGAAAAAAAGATAGAGGAGAAAGATGAAAAAGATTAATTGTCCAGTTTGTAATAAGACTGACTTTGAATTTATTTTCAAAGGAGTAGAAGAAAACATAGAATATCAATATGTTATATGTAAAGAATGTGGATTAGTTTTTATTAATCCAAGAATGTCTGAAGAAGAATATAAACAATTTTATCAAAAAAATTATGATGATTCTTTTTTGGATAAGCAATTTGAAATAGATTACAAACGAGGAAAAAATTTTATACTATATTTAGAATTTAATAAAGTTAAATTAAAAGGTAAAACAATTTTAGATATAGGTTGCAACAGCGGTGGAATATTAAAAGCTTTCCAAGACCACGGATGTCAGGTTACAGGGGTAGATTATAATAAAGAAGCTGTAGCTTATGGAACAAAAAAAGGATTAGATTTAAAAACAAGAGAAGTAGATATAACAAAACAATATGATATCATCTTGCTTATTCATACCATTGAGCATATGCTTGACCCTGAAAGAAGCTTAAAAAGAATATCAAAAGTATTATTAAAAGATAATGGTGTGTTATTCATTCAAACACCAGGAATTTTAAATTTAAAAAGTGAAGGATATAATCTAAATGTTAATATGGGATTGGGGCATGTCTTTTATTTTTCATTTACAACTCTAGAAAACTTTCTAATAAAAGCAGGATTTAGTTTGTTAAAAGCTGATGAAGGGATTAATGTTATAGCAGTTAACGAAAAAAGACAAATCAAAGGATATGTATCTGATTACACAAATATTAAAGCTATAATAGAAAAAGCAAAAAATTATAAACCTCAAGAGCACAGAAGAAAACTACTTGTATTTGCTGCAAACATTGCTAAAAGAATTGCACCAAAAACATTTTACAAATTAAGAAAAAGATATTTGGAGAAACTATGATAATATCAAAAACACCTTTAAGAATATCATTTGCTGGTGGGATGACTGATATTCCAGCATTCTATGAAAAAGGAACAGGGGCAGTTGTAAGTGCAACCATAGATAAATATGTTTATGTTTGTGTTATGCCAAAGTTAATAGGTAAAAGTAGAATAGCATATAGAAAATATGAAGAAGTAGAATCAAATGAAGATATTACACATCCAATTATTAGAGAAGCTTTAAAACTTTTAAATATTCAAGAAAAAATTGAAATAACATCAATAGCAGATATTCCAGCAGGCACAGGATTAGGGTCATCGTCAGCGTTTACGGTTGGTTTACTTAATGCCCTTTATAAATATAAAGGTTACGATGCAACACCGTCAGAATTGGCTAAACAGGCTTGTAAAATAGAAATGGATATACTAAAGGAACCCATTGGTAAACAAGACCAGTATGCAACAGCTTTTGGTGGACTTAACTATATACAATTTACAAGTGATGATGTTATACTTCAACCAATTCATATAACTAAAAAAGAGTTAGATAGTTTAAATGAACAATTATTTTTATTTTATTTGGGTAACACAGAAAAAGCTAAAAACGTTTTAAAAGAACAAATAAAACAATTTGATGATAACTTTGATAATCTTTTGCGATTAACAATTATAGCTAAATCTATGGTAGCATATTTAAATAAAGGAGAATTTCATTCTTTTGGAGTTTTATTAAATGAAGCATGGAAAATTAAAAAACAAATGAAAGGAGTTACAAACGATTCGATTGATGAAATTTATGATACTGCTATTAATAGTGGAGCTACAGGTGGTAAAGTTTGTGGAGCAGGGGGAAGGGGATTTTTACTTTTGTATTATGGAATACAATGGAAAAAGAATATAATAATATCAAATTATGGGCTTAAAAAGTTAGACTTTAGATTTGAAAAAGATGGGAGCAAGATAATATATGCTGATTAAAAACTATATAAACGAATTAAAAGTAAGTCTAGATAAACTTGAAGAGCAAGAACATTTATTAGCTTTAATGTTAAAAATATTAGAAATGGAAGGTAAAACAATTTTTGTTTGTGGTAATGGAGGAAGCTCATCAACAGCATCACACATGGTTAATGATTTACAAAAGATTGGAAATTTAAATGCTATATGTTTAACAGATAATACGCCTTTGTTAACAGCTTGGGCAAATGATGATTGTTATGAAAATGTATTTATGAATCAATTAAAAAGTGTTTCTAAACCATTTGATGTTCTTATTGTGATAAGTGGCAGTGGAACATCTCCAAATATTGTTAAAGCGGTTGAATGGGCAAAGGAACAAAAAATGTATATTTTTGGATTTGTTGGGACAGATGGTGGTAAAGTTAAAAAGTTAATTGAAACTTGTATTCACATTCCAACCGATATGTTACATTTTGAAGATATAAGTATGGTTATCAACCATATAATAGCAGAGAAATTAAGGGAGAAAATATAATGAAAATTTTAGTAACAGGTGCAAGTGGTTTTATTGGAAGCAATTTAGTAGAAACTTTTTTAGAGCAAGGACATGAAGTTGTTGGAATGGATAACGATAAAAGAAAAATGTTACATTTAAGAGAAGTTATTAATAATGAAAATTTTAATATGATTTGGCGAGATGTAAAATTGTATGAAAATCATATAAGACATCTAAAAAATATTGATATTATATATCATATGGCAGCTGCAAGTGATATTAAAAGAAGTGTAACAGATACTAAATGGGATATAACAGAAAATGTTATTGGAACACATTGTATTTTAGAATTAATGAGAAAAGAAAATATTGAAAGAATCATATTTCCATCAACATCTGTTGTTTATGGGGAAAAGGCACCAAGACCAACACCTGAAGATTGTCCAGATAGATTTCCAATATCTCAATATGCAGCATCAAAGATATCAGCAGAAGCATTTGTTCACGCATATTCATATATGTATGGAATAAAAGGATGGATTTTTAGATTTGCTAATGTTATGGGTAAACATCAACATCGTGGTGTAGTCCATGACTTTGTTAGAAAAATAGAAAATAATCCAAAAGAGTTAGAAATTCTTGGAGATGGGAATCAACTTAAATCTTATATTCATGTTAATGATTGTATGGCTGGAATGTTTTGGGCTGTTGAAAAAGATAAGAATAAGAAAGTATCAATATATAATTTGGCAACCAATGACCAAGTAACGGTAACAAAACTTGCTGACATAGTATGTAATGAAATGGGAGTAAAACCAAAATACAAATATACAGGTGGTAAAAGTGGTTGGAAAGGAGATATGCCAAAAATTAGTTTAGCAATAGATAAAATAAAAGCATTGGGATGGAAACCTAAAATGAATTGTGAAACTGCTATAAGAAAAACTGTAGGAGAGATAAGAAATGGAAATAAATAATTATTTGGATAAAGTATCAAAAACAAGTTATGAGTTAAAAAAGCAAGGGGATGTACTAAAAAATATAATAGAAGTTCTTAAAGAGGCAAAAAAGAATAATCATCAAGTGTTTATTTGTGGTAATGGAGGTTCTGCGGGAACAGCAACTCACATGGCTGCTGACTTATTTAAGATAGCAAAATTAAAAGCAATTTCTTTAAATGAAAATACACCTTTAACAACTGCAATTATCAATGATGAGGGATGGGAATATTTATATACAAGTCAATTACAAAGATTATTTGTTCCTGGTGATATTCTTATTGCATTTTCTGTTCATGGTGGTGCGGGCGAAGATGAAGCTGGACCGTGGTCACAAAATTTGAATAGGGCAATAGCGTATGTTAAAAGAAATAATGGAAAAACAATTTGTTTTAGTGGATTTGATGGAGGGCAAATGAAATATGCTTGTGAAAATTGTATTGTTATTCCTGCTGATTCAACTCCTTTAGTAGAAGCTTTTCATGTTGTGTTGCATCATTTAATTGCTTTTATGTTGCAAGAAGGAGAAAGAATATGAACTCATATAAAGATGAAGTTAAAGAAAAAATAATAAAGTTAATGAAGAAGAGAGAAAACAATGAAATAGAGTTACGAAAAGTAATTTTTGATTATTGTAAATATGAAGGGTTAGTGGCAGCATCAAGGGAATTTAGTATTGATAAACCAATTGCATATAAAAAAATAATTAGAGAAGAATTTGATTTGGTAATATGAAAAAATTTATTAAAATAGATGGGAAAGTTATAGAGTATGCAAAATGGGAAGATGAGATTAAACCATTGTTAAAAGAAAAAATGAGGAAAGAAAATGACTGAAATATTTTTAGATACTGCAAGTATAGAAGAAATCAAAAAATTTACAAGCTGGGGAATCGGTACAGGGGTTACAACAAATCAATCAATTTTTTTGAAAAAAGCTAAAGGCAAGAATTTCAAAGAAGAAGCTTTAAAAATATTAGAGTTTGTACAGCCTTATCCCGTGAGTTTGGAAGGACCAAATAAGTTAGAAGAATTACTTGATAAAGCTGAATGTTATAATATGTGGGGACTTAATGTTGTAATCAAAGTTCCAATGCTTGGTAATGGAGATGGTTTAAAAGCAGTAAAATTACTCAATGCTATGGATATCAAAACAAATGTTACTGCTTGTATGAATGTTAATCAAGCCTTTCTTGCAGCAAATGCTGGTGCAACTTATGTATCTTTATTTTTTAATAGAATAAAAGATATTGTTGGTGAAGACAACGCAGTTAAAGTTTTAAAAGGAACAATGAAAATGTTAGAAAATTATGATACTAAGCTTATTGTTGGGAGTATCAGACACCCAGATGATATTCCTGTTATTCTTGAATCTAATCCTCATATTATTACGATACCATCTAACATATTAGAAAAGATGCCATGGCACGATAGAACAGAATCAACACTTAAAGAGTTTGATAAATGTTGGGAAGAATTTTGTAAGGCGGAAAAATGTTGATATGTAGAAGTTGTCAGCAAATAGTTTATACAAAAACATTAGGATACTGTCCAGCGTGTGGCAGAGATAGTCTTGAACATATAGATTTAAGATGCCCAATCTGTAATAAAAAATTAGGAGAACCATCACAAATTGATATCAATAGATTAGGGTGGTGTTGTTTTCACTGTAACATAAAAATATACAAGGAGATATATAATGATAATAAGTAAAGCACCATTTAGAATATCATTAGGAGGCGGAGGTACAGACCTTCCTTCATATTATGAAAAATATGGGGGATTTTTGATAGCAGGAGCAATTGATAAACATATTTATGTTGGGGCGAATGAACAATTTTATAAAAACTATTCTTTAAAATATTCTAAAATTGAAATAGAAAATCAACTTGATTCTTTGCAACATAAGTTAATAAGAGAAGCGTTAAGATTATTAGATATTCAACCAGGAATAGAAATTACTTCACTTGCTGATATACCCGCAAAAACAGGATTAGGTTCCTCTGGGGCTTTTCTTGTTTCACTATTAAATACTTTACATTTATACAAAGGAGAAAAAGTAAGTAAAAGGCTTTTGGCAGAGGAAGCATGTAAAATAGAATTAGATATTCTTAAAGAGCATGAGGGCAAGCAAGATAAATATGCCTGTGCAAACGGGGGAATAAAAGGATATGAATTTAAAGAAAATGGAATAGTTAGAGTAATATCTTTTGTAGATGAAGATATTATAAAATTAACTCTTGAGGAAAATTTATATTTATTTTTTACAGGAAGGCAAAGAAAAGTGTTAGCATCAACTGTTTTAAAAGAACAAGACGAAGAAATCAAAAAGGATAATAATGAAATGATTGAATATATGCATGAAATCAAAAGAATAGGGTTAGAAACTAAAGATGCATTTGAAGAAAGAAATTTTGATTTATTTGGAACACTTTTACATAAACATTGGTTAATAAAAAAGAAATATTCTAAACATTCAACCTCTCCATCTATAAATAAATGGTATGATTTTGCTTTAAAGAAAGGAGCAGTTGGAGGAAAAACTATTGGTGCGCCTGGTGGTGGTTTTATGATGTTTTATTTTGATAGCAAACCAAAAGATAGATGGAATTTTATTGATAGCATGGAAACGGTTGGATTAAAACATATACCTTTTAAATTTGATATAAATGGAGTTGAAAAATTATGATTTATGTTTTTGATTTGGATGGAACACTTTGTGATACGCCTCCTGGGAATGATTATACTTTATCAGAACCAGATGAAGCTATGATAACTTTGGTTAATATGCTTTATGACCAAGGGCATATAATAAAAATATTTACAGCAAGAGGGTCAGGAAGTGGAATTGACCATTATAAATTAACTGAAAACCAATTAAAAAAGTGGGGATTAAAATATCACGAATTAATATTGGGGAAACCATCAGGTCATGTATTTGTAGATGATATATCTATTACACCTGAAGAATTTCTAAATGTGATTTAATGAATCAAGAGTTGAAAGCAAGAGTTGATGCAACATTACGATTTATACCAAAAAAAGGTAAGTTATTAGAAATAGGAAGTTATCCTTTTGATGTTACAAAATATTTAATTGAAAAAGGATATGAGGTTAAAGGAATTGATATTAATCACATAAAGCAAACGCTTGGAGTAAGTCATTGTGATATAGAAAAAGAAAATTTACCTTTTGATGCTGATACATTTGATATAATTCTTATGATGGAAGTATTTGAACATCTTGGTGTTAATCCAATTTATGCGTTAAAAGAAATTTATAGAGTATTAAAACCAGGAGGAATATTTGTTATTACAACACCAAATATTTTAAGATTACAAAATTTAAAAAGTATAATTTTTAGAAGAAAGCAATTAGCAACATTACGTTCATTAACCCAAAAAGAATCACTAGGTTACATGGGTCATATAAGAGAATACACAAGAAGGGAACTAAAAGAAATTTTAGAACATTGTAAATATGAAATTAATTCTGTTTTTATGTATGAGGGAAGCAAAAACACATTGACAAAATGTATAGTTTCTATTTTTCCTTTCTTTTCAACAACAATAATAATATCTGGAACAAAGGTGAAATAATGCCAAAATGTAAACTATGTAAAGCAATAGAAAATGAAAAAGATAAAATATTATATCAAGACAACGAAATAGTAATACTACCAACAAAATACAAAAAAGGACACCATAAAAGAATCATGGCAATAAGTACAAAGCATGTTAAGGAATTAGGGCCGTTTGAAGAAGAAATGAGTTTAAAAAGATTTATTAATTTTTGTAAAGAATATTTTGATGAAGAGCCAACTTTTGCATTAGTTGAACCAACATATGCAACTATCCCTGAACATTGGCATCGAATAGCATGTGATTGGTTTGCAACAGCGAGAGAAAGAAAACAACTAGAATATACTCCTCATCAAGCGATAAAAACCAAAGTGAGGTGGGAACCAAAGTGAGAGAAGAAATTTGTCCAATTTGTGGAAAGAAAACCTACAAGCTAAATCCAATAGGAGAAAAATATTGTGTTAATTGTGGTTATTCTACTACAAGACGAGGAACAGAAAATGTCGACCAAGACTAAAACATTAGTAACAGGTGCTGCTGGTTTCATAGGCAGTCATCTTTCAAAAAGATTAGAAGATGAGGGACATAATCTAATATTAATTGATGACTATTCAAGAGGCAAAGACTCTTATTTAGAAGATTTAAGTGTTAAAACAAAATGTTTATATGCTGATTTAAGAAATCAATATGAAGTTGTGTTGTTTAAAGATGTTGATACTGTTTATCATTGTGCTTGTAGAATAGGGGGAAATCAGTTTTTGCATGGAAGCAATGAAAATGAATTGATGGCGTTGCATGATAACTTAGCAATTGATAATACAGTTTTTAAGGGTTGTATGAAATATAATATTAAAAAAATTATTTATACATCAAGTATATCTGTTTATAATACATCAGCTCAGAATTCTCCCAATGCTATGTTCTCAGAACAAGATTTAGAAAAGCAACCTTTGGAACCTGAGGGTGGTTATGGTTGGGCAAAATATATAGGAGAAATGCAACTTAAATTGATGTCTTCAAAATATGGTATAGCACGTATCTTTAAATCATACGGTCCATGTGATGATTATAGTGAAGAGTCGGGACAAGTGGTTTGTTCATTGATGCGAAAAGCAATTAATTATCCAAAAGAGCCTTTCGTTGTATGGGGTGATGGTTCAGTTTCAAGATGTTTGGTATATATAGATGACCTTATTGATGCACTATTAAAAATAGATAAACATTTAAATAAAAACAATCTAATTATCAATATAGGAGGGAAGAGACCGATACCAATAAAAGAGTTAACAGAATCAATAATTTCAATATCAGGAAAAGAAATCAAAATAAATTATGATAAATCGAAACCTGAGGGTGTTAGAAGTAGAATTCCTGTTTTAACAAAAGCAAAACGAGAATTAAATTGGGAGCCAACAACATCACTTGAAGAAGGATTAAGAAAAACATATAGATGGATGAAAAAAGAATGCCAAAAGTAAGTGTAGTTATAACAACATACAATCGCCCAGAAAGAATTCATAAAGCAATTCAAACAGTCTTAAATCAAACCTTCCAAGACTTTGAAATTATTGTTGTTGATGGTGCACGTTCAGCAAAAAATAAAATAGAAGTTGAAAAGTTTAAAGATAAAAGAATCAAATATATTCCCGTAAGGCATAGTGCCGTCAATTATATAAGTTATAAAGGAATACAACATTCCCGTAATGTTGGTTGTAAAAGAGCACGTGGTAAATATATTGCTATGCTTGATGATGATGATTTGTGGGAACCAACTAAATTAGAAAAGCAAATTAAAGTGTTTGAAAAAAATATAGATGTTGGTTTAGTTCTTTGTTATACAAAAATTGAAACGGATGATGAAGATATTATAGATAAAACAAAATTAGAACCAACTTATGAGGATTTATTAAAAGCATATAATTTATCATCAACTTCTTCTTATTTAATACTTAGAGATTTACTAATGAATATAAATTATTGGAATGAAGAACTTCGAGGAATGCATGAATATGATGTTGCTTTAAAGATTTCAAAACTGGGTTTTAGAATCATTACGGTGCCTGAAGTTCTTATGATTAGAAATAGAATATCAAATATAACGGTTGAAAGTGGTCATTATTATTATTTTAAAATATCTGAAATTGTTGACTTGTGGCATTACTATGGAAAAGAATTTTTGCCAAGGCTTGGATTACGGGGTTTTATTTTTAATGTAACAAAAACAGTAATGTTATTTATGTTATTTTTAACAGGATATATAGTTAAAGAAAGAATTTGGAAAGTTATTTATCCTTTAAAAAAATTATATGAGCAAGGGGTAACATGAATATTGCTATGGTTTGTCCTCATTATGGATATATAAAAAGAGGAACAGAAAATACAACTGCACAAATTAGCAAAAGATTAAATCACAATGTAAGAATCATTAGCTTAAGTACTTTGCCTGGTTTAAGGAAAGATAGGGGATTAGGCAAATTAAGTGATTCTTTTTTTGAGAAAACTTTGTTAGGGGGCTTTTCAAGAAGATGGTTAGGATTTAATCCCAACATAGAAGATATATCATTTGCTAAAAAAGCATATAATAAAATCAAATGGAATATTGATGAGTATGATTTGCTTTGGTCTAATGGCGAGTATTGGTGTGCTAAAGCAATAACTAAATTAGGCAAAAAATATAATAAACCAACAGTTCTTTTCTTTGGTGGAGGTATTAGTGAAATGATGTACAAAGAAGCTAAACTTTTGCCAGATTTATTTGTTGTTTTAACACCTGAAATGGAAAAGCAAATTAAAAAATATGTTCCTAAATGTAATGTTAAATGTATTCCTTGTGGGGCAGATTTAGAAAAATTTAAGCCTACAAAGAAATTTAAAAAATATTCTCATCCAATAGTAGTTTCAACAGCAGCAATGATAAAAGATAAAAGAATCAAATTAATAGTTGATGCTATGGATGAACTTGGGAAGGGAACACTTTTTACAACTAATACGGGTCCACTTGAAAAGGAGATTGTTTCTTATGCAAATAAAAAGTTGGGTAAAAGATATCATCATTTTGGCGTTATTGACTATAATAAGTTACCTTTATTTTATGGAAGAGCCAATGTTATGGTTTTGGCTTCAGACCATGAGCCTTTTGGTATGACCATCATAGAATCAATGGCATGTAATACTCCTGTTGTTGTTCAAAGAGATAGAACAAGAGTATGGATGATTGGTAATGGTGGAGTAGTAGTTAAAGATATAACAAAAAAAGAATCATTAGTAGGTGCAATTGAATTGGCATATAAACATAGATTTAGAAATGCACCAAGAAAAATGGCAGAGAGATTTAGTTGGGATAATATAGCAAAGCAATATGAGGAATCAATAAATGAATTATGTAGTTGATGATAAACCAATTGATATTCTTAAAGAGGATTGGAAATATCTTGTGATAACAGATGGTGCAAGATACGATTATTTTAAAGAAGTTTACAAAGAAATTTTTGGGGACAAAGGAAATCTTAAAAAAGCAAAATGTACAAGTTTGGGAACACCAAGATGGATGAAAGAAACTTTTGAAAATAAAGATTGTAAAGATATCATTATATTAACAACATCAATTAATTTTGATTATAGATTGCCAAATCATACTTTTTTTAAAGCAATAAAAGTTTGGGAGAAAGGATGGTCACAAGAAGTTGGAACAACACCTCCTAAATCTGTTAATGAAACTTTTTTAGAATATGTTAAAAAATATCCAAAGAAAAGATTTATTATACATTATATGCAACCTCATACTCCTTACATATCAATTGGAGGACAACCCAGTAATACAATAGAAAAACATTTAAAAGAAGAACGAACAGAATCACATAAATACCTTTCAAATGTTATGTCAGAATCAATGGCATGGACAATCAAAAAATGGTTGGGTAAAAAACCAAATTTACCAATTGAAGCTTATTTTATGAAGCATGGTAAAAAAGGTTTAATTGATGTTTACAAAAATGAAATAAGACTCGTTTTAGTTTATGCTAAAAGATTGATAGATAATCATAAAGGTAAATGGTTAATAACTGCTGACCATGGTGTTAGAGTTGGTGAGAAAGGAAGGTTTGGTCAGTGTCATGTTGATGTAAAAGAAGTATATGAAGTTCCATGGTTTGAGATAAATGTATGAATATTTGAATAGATATAGTTATTCATTTGCACCATTTCGGGGAAAAGAGTTTCTTAAAGATTATTTTAAAATAAGAGAAAAGAAAATCAATGAACCAGAAACAAAAATTAATTATATAGATACATTGGCAATACAAAGCATGGAATTGTTGGCTAAATATGAAACAACAAAAAATTTAAAATATTTAAACAAAGCGTTAAAGATAAATGATTCTATTTGTGCTCGAAAAAAATTAACACCTCTTGCTGTTGATGCTTTAAGTTATGAAGTAGTTTTAATAAGAGAGTTACTTGCAATGGAGGAGATAGAATGGGAATAGGTTTAATTAATTTTCCTTCTATAAGAACATCAATGTATTTAGAAATGATGTATAAAGAAAATCTTACACCTTCTTATATTGTCAATGCTAAAAAATGCAAGTCTATTAATGATGATTATATTTACAATGAGATAAAGAATCATCCCCAAGATTATTGGATTTATACAGGAGGAGGAATAGTTAAAGACCGTTTGTTAAAAGAAATTAAATTGATACATATGCATCCTGGTTTTGTTCCTTATTACAAAGGGAGTACATGCTTTTACTATTCTCTCCTTAATACTAATACCATTTCAGTCTCGGCATTGTTTATGACGGGGGAAATAGATTCTGGGGATGTTATATTACAAAAAACTTTTACAAATATACCTGCTGGAGATATTGATAATTTTGTTGACCCTTATTTAAGAACACAAACGCTTAAAGAAGTTTTATTAAAATATAAAGAAGAAGGAGAATTAAAAGGCAAGAAACAAAAAGAAGAAGGAGAAACATATTTTGTTATACATCCTGTATTAAAACATATAGCAATTTTAAAGGCAAGAAAATGAAAGAAGATATTTATTCAAATGGAAGAATGCCCCATCATAACAAAGAGGGGTTTACAGATTTTGATATTGACCCAGATTGGTATAAAAATAGAAAACCAGGGATTTCTGCTATGATGAGGTCTTTCAAAGATGAAAGATGGATTGGTCCAGCAGTAGAAAGTATTATTGATTTTGTTGATGAGATTGTTATTGCTTTTACAGATGGTGGGGATAGAACAAGAAAGATATTAGAATCATTTGAATCACCAAAAATAAAGATTTGTGAATATCCTTATAAACTTAAAATAAATGTAAGAGATTGGCAATCAGTTTATAACTTGGCATATTTTAGTAACTGGGGATTATCAAAAACAACTTATAGTCATTACTCACCGTGGGATGCAGATATGATTCTTATTCCATGGATTAATTCAAAAAATAACCATGATTTTATTCTTACCCAAAAAGTTATGCATTGGAATGGCTATAATGTTGCAACTCCCGATTTTAAATATATGTCAGAAAATATGCCTTACATAACACATGATATTAGATTCATAAAACTCAATAAACATATTTTTTATGAATGTACAAAACAAGACCATGAAGAATGGACATATAGAGGTATACCTCAATTGCTTATTCCAAAAAGATGGTTGACACATACTCATGTTCAGTTACAATTAATAAAAAATAAATTGATGCTTAAAGACATCAAATATCCTGTTCCCTTATACTTTCATACTAAACCATTAATAATGGCTGAGAAAATAGAAAAAGAAAAAAGTAGTCATACGGTTGGCTCTCAATATATTGGGACAGCAAAAAAAGGCAATCCAATTGATGAAGAAATACCAGACTTTGTTTTCAAAAAACCTGAGGATTATCTATGATGATGCGAGATAAAAAGCAAGCATTTAAAGATTTACAAAGATTCAAATTATTTGCAGATAGTTTAAATGTTACATTTTGGCTTGATTGGGGTACTTTGCTTGGGGCTGTAAGAGAAGGTAAATTTATAGATTGGGAACAAGATATTGATTTGGGATTTAAAAAAGAAGATTTAGAAAAAATTTGGTATTATAAAGAAGATTTAGAAGATAAAGGTTTTAGATTATTTTCCAAGCCTGAAGGATTTGCGGCAATAGCAAGAGGAAGAACATCAAAAATAGATTTGGGTTGTTATGAAATCAAAGAAGATGTTGCTATACAACATTGTGAGGAACCCAACAAATTAGGAGATATGTTTGATTTGATTCTTTTTATTCTTAATAAATATGATGCTGAATATAAGTATGAAACAATGTTAGATATAAATAAGATTAAAAGAATGATTACTATGATATCATATATTCCAACTGAGGTAAGACAAAATATGATTAAAATATTTGAAAAGTTAAATCAATTTTGTGGTATTGCAAACAAATATACAATAACAAACAGTAAAAAATATTTTGAAAATTTAGAACAAATTAAATTTTACAATAACATATTTTATGTACCATCAAACACAATTGAATATATAGAATCAATTTATGGCAAAGATTGGCAAACACCAAAAAATTATTTAGAGGGAAACAAATGGGATGAATTTCAAAATATAGAGGTTAAAACATGAATTGGAAAGAAATTTGGGAAAGAAAGGGTAACACAGAATCAAAAAATTTAAAAACTTTAGATGGGTTTGAAAGTACAAATATAGACCCAGAACAAGTTGCAAATAAAATTATGGAAGCTTTAAAAATAAGACCAAATGATTCTGTTTTGGAAATTGGGTGTGGGGCTGGAATGCTTGCACAATATATTGCACCAAAATGTAAATATACAGGAATTGATTTCTCAGTATCTTCCATAAAAAAACATAAACAATTGTTGGGAAATAAAGTATTTGTAGCAGATGCAAATAAGTTACCATTTGAAGATAATGAATTTGATAAGACCTTTTCGTATTCTGTTTTTCATTATTTTCCCGATTTTACATATGTTGGTGAAGTAATGGAGGAAATAAGAAGAGTTACAAAGGGAATATTTTTAATAGGTGACTTGCCTATGGTATCTCATGATGAGAATCATTTATTGTTTAATGTTAAATATTTTGAAGAAGAATCTATATTTAGTATTGGATATTATAATGGAGATAGATTTAACGTGTTGATAAAATGGAAAGACGAATATTATTAAACCCAGGTCCAGCAACTACAACTAATTCAGTTAAGCAAGCGCAAATAGTTCCAGACATTTGTCCTAGAGAAAAAGAATTTCAAAAAGTGATGAAATCAATAAGAAAGGATTTAGTTAAAATTGCTGGGGGAAACAAAAATTATTCTGCTATTTTATTTGCTGGGTCAGGAACAGCTGTAATGGAATCTGCCATGGTTTCTGTTGTGCCTGAAGAAAGATGGGCGCTTATTATTTCTAATGGTTCTTATGGAAAAAGATTTAAAGAAATTGCTGATTCAAATGGTATTCCTAATATTGAGATTGAATTTCCTTATGGTAGTAAAATAGATTTAAAAAGAATCAAAGCAACATTAGAATCAGGATTAAATTTTGGAACAATATTTGTAACACATCATGAAACAACAACAGGAATTTTAAATCCCATAGAGGAAATAGGGAAGATAGCAAAAGAATATAAATGTGGGTATGTTATTGATACTATTTCAAGTTTTGCTGGTATTCCTTTTTCAATTCAAAAAGTTAAAGCAGATTATATAATGTCTACATCTAATAAATGTTTACAAGGGATGGCTGGGATATCTTTTATTATAGGAAAGAAAGAATCAATTGAACAATGTAAATATAATTCAAGGTCTTTTTATCTTGACCTTTACCATCAATATAAATATTTAGAGGAAAAAGGAGAAATGAGATTTACTCCTCCCGTTCAAACTATGTATGCTTTGCGGCGAGCAATTGATGAGTTATTGGAAGAAGGTTTAGAAAATAGATATGAAAGATATAAAAAGAATCATAAAACACTTGTTGAAGGAATGAAAGAAAGAGGTTTTAGATTATTATTAACACAGGATGTTGAGCATTCCTGTATTTTAGAAACCTTTTATGAATACAAAGGATTTAATTTTGAACATTTCCATGATAGAATGTATGAATATGGTTTTACTATTTATCCTGGAAAATTGGATAAGAAAAATACTTTTAGACTTGCTATAATGGGGGATTTAACAGAAGCAGATATCAAAAAATTTTTATCGGTTATGGATAAAGTTTTAGAATTAAAAAAGAAAAGAAAATGTCAATTATGTGGAGCAGTATGTTATGGTAAAGTTTGTATAAATTGTTTTAAGAAAGAAAAAAGAACAAGATTATCAATTCAAAAACATAATAGAGAATGGAAACATGCGAAGAGAAGGGAAAATAATGAATCTTAAATTTGGTGTACCTTGTAGTAAAATTAAAGATAAAATTAAAGATGTTGATATCAATTGCACATCTGAAGAGCAAGCGTTTGGTATTGCAGCAGGTTGTATACTTGCAGGAAGAAAGCCAACAGTATATATGCAAAATTCAGGATTAGCAAGAAGCATTGATATACTCACATCTCTTTATCTTCCATATGTTATTCCTTATCCAACATTAATTCTTAGTTTAAGGTGTGCACCTTTTCACCATTCATTTATTGGTAATATGACAAACCAAATTTTAGATATGTTAGATTATTATGAAGTGGAGATAGTTGAACAATGCAAAGAATAGAAGCAATAAAAAATATAATGAATTCAATTACAGATGATATAGTAGTATCTTCTGCAGGTATGATATCAAGAGAAGTTTATGCTGTTAAAGATAGACCAAGGAATTTTTATGTTCAAGGCTCAATGGGTGCAACTCTTCCAATTGCTATTGGTTTGGCTTTAAGTGAAACGAAAGAAAAGGTTATTGCAATAGTTGGAGACGGGGAAATCTTAATGAATCTTGGGTCTTTAGTATTAATGAAAAAATTGGATTTAAAAAATTTAGAATTGTATATTTTGGATAATAATCAATATCAAACAACAGGAGGACAACCAACCTGTAGTGATGCAATTGATTTCAGACTATTATGTTATTGTAAAGTAATTTATTGTTCAGAAAGTAAAGAAAAAGTACCAAGGATAGAATTAGAACATGAAGAGATTAGAAGGAGATTTATGGAGGCGATAAGGGAATGATAGAGATAATAGTATTTGTAGTATTTTTGTTAGTAGCAGCAGGAGATTGTTATAGTACAGCAAAATTATTGAGATTTAATCATAAGCTGGTTACGGATAAGAATTTTAAGAGACGAGTTAATTATAAGATGGCAAAAAAATTAAGAGAAGATAATTCAAGAGCAGAAATGTCAGCTGTGGGTAGAAAGGTTATTCAAAAACTGGGTGGCGACCGTGCAATGTTATATATTTTCCTTTTGGGTTATGGTCCTTTATCTTTAATAGTTTTTTATTTATTATTAAATGATTTTTCATTAATGAATATAGCATCAACAACTTTCCTTTTGGGATTTATGATAGGAGCGTTATGGAGACAAATAATGAAAGCAATAACATTAAAACAACAATTTGGGGTTGAAGTATGAAAAAAGAAAAAATTGTTTATACATCTGTATGCGCAGATTTTTTACATTATGGACATATTAATATAATAGAAAAATCAAGACAGTATGTGAAGTTGATTGTAGGGTTAATGACAGATGAATCCATAGCATCATATAAAAGAGTCCCGTTAAACACTTATGAACAAAGAAAGATGGTTGTTGAGAACATCAAGGGAATTTGGAAAGTTGTTCCCCAGCATACTTTAGATTATACAGAAAACCTTAGAAAATATAAACCTGACATAGTTACAAATGGGGATGATTGGAGAACTGGTTCTCAAAAAGAAACAAGACAAATGGTTATTGATGTTCTAAAAGAATGGGGTGGAGAATTAATTGAAATTCCATATACAAAAGGAATATCATCAACAAAGATAATCGAAGAAATCAAAAAGGAAGGTATTACACCTGAGGATAGAAGGGGAATATTGAAAAGAAGTTTAAAATACAAACCTTTAACAAGAGTCATGGAAGCACACAATGGTTTATCAGCTCTTATAGTTGAAAATACTAAAGCAGATAATAAAGAGTTTGATGCTATATGGGAATCTTCTTTAACAGATAGTTCATCAAAGGGAAAACCTGATATTGAATTGGTTGATTTTACATCTCGCATTCAAACAATCAATGAGATATTAGAAGTTACAACCAAACCAGTTATAGTTGATGGAGACACAGGAGGACAAATAGAACACTTTACATATATTGTTAAAACCCTAGAAAGATTAGGGGTGTCTGCAATAATTATTGAGGATAAAGTATTTCCAAAGATTAATTCATTAAAAGAAAATGCAAAGCATCAACAAGAATCAATTGAAAAGTTTTGTGATAAGATTAAAGCAGGTAATAAAGCAAAAATAACTGAGGCTTTTATGATAATTGCAAGAATAGAAAGTTTAATAATAAATCATAATTTGAAGGATGCATTAAAGCGGGCTAAGGCATACATAGAAGCAGGAGCAGATGCTATTATGATTCATAGCAAGAATAAAAAACCAGACGAAATATTATTATTTTGTGAGGAATACAAAAAAATGGAAAAGAAAGTTCCGCTGGTTGTAGTTCCTACTACATATAATATGATATTTGAATCTGAATTAGTAAAAGCAGGAGTTTCTATGATTATCTATGCTAATCATTTATTGAGAAGCAGTTACAAGGCAATGGAAGAAACTGCTATTTCAATTTTAAATTATGAAAGAGGATATGAAGCTGAATACAAATGTTGTTCAGTGAATAAGTTATTTGAATTGACAAATAAGGAGAGATAAAATGTTTGGTGCAAAAAACGAATGGAATAAAATGAAAGAATATTTGAAAGAAAGAACAGACTATGAAGTGCTCCGTGGTTACAAAGAAGCAAAGGCAGATTTTGAGGAAACTGAAAGTCCTATGATTGAGGGAGCACTAAATGTTATAAAAGAAGAAATGGATAGAAGGGGAATAACTGAAGAAGATTTTGAAGAAGCAAAAGCAATTGCAAAGGCAGAACATGATAAGAATCAAGGAAAGTAATAAAAGACAACCATATATAGTTGAAGATTGGCTTAAAAATGTAGACATCTATAGTAGAAATGGTATAGATGTTTTAGCTAAACATAATGTGCACTTTGTGCATCAAGGTAAAGCAGATGTTGGCATATCTTGGCATGGTGATGTTGTTGATGATGTTCCCATAGATAAATGTATATTGTTTAGAAGTGAACCTCCAATTTATAATTTATTCTATGGAAGGAATCTTTGTAATCCTAAATATGTTAAAAAGTTTATGGGAATTTTAAGTATTTATGAATATGGAGATTATCCCCAAACACATTTTCTATATCCTTGTGTTTCATCTTTATTTAAGTATACAGTAGAATATTTCAATAAACCAAAAAAAGAAATGTTATGTATGGTTTTAAGAAATAAAAAAATGATTATAAGATTAAATAACTTATTTCCAAAACTTAAAAAATTCAATTACTATAGTAATATGAATATAAGAATCAAAGCAGATAAAGTGTTTGCTAATATGTTGGCACATACCAATTATCATTCTTATGGCAGAGGTTGGGATAGTAGATGTTTCAAAGGACAGATTGAAAATAGGGAGGATATCTATAAAATATTTGCTTCTCACAAATATACATTTTGTCCAGAAAATTCAAGGTTTAAAGGATTTATAACTGAAAAACCAATGCAAGCAATGTTCTGTGGAAGTATTCCAATTTATCTTGGGGCACCTGATGTTCATAAATATTTGCCAAAAGGAACTTTTATTGATTATCGTTACTTTACTCCTGGAGAATTGGTTGAATATTTAAAACGTATGTCAGAGAAAGAATATAATACATATAGAAAAAATATTAAGAAATTTATTACATCAAAAGAAGCAGTAGAAATGTTTTCAACCGTACAATTTGCAAATAAAATATTATCATTTGTGGAGAATTAATATGAAAGAAGAAGAGTTAAAAGAATTTGAAGAGGGAATCAAAGATTTATTTCTTGATGCTAAAATAAAATCTCCTGTTCATTTAGCAGTTGGTTCAGAAGGTGTTATAAAAGTTCTTAAACCAAAGAGGGGAGATTGGGTTTTTACAAATCATAGAAGTCACTATCATGCACTAATTGCAGGTGTAGATAAAGAATGGCTTAAAAATGAAATATTAGAAAATAGAAGCATTCATATTTATAGTAAAGAACACAAGGTGTTTGCATCAGCAATAATGGCTGGAAACTTGCCAATCGCAATTGGAGTGGCAATGGCTATAAAAAGAAAAAAAGGAAAGGAACATGTTTGGGCTATATGTGGAGATATGACCGCTGAAATGGGAATCTTCCATGAATGCACAAAGTATGCAGCTCATAATAATTTACCAATTACTTTTATTGTTGAGGATAATGGTCTTAGTGTAAATACCCCAACAATGGATGCATGGGGAAAATCAATAGGATTGCCAAACATTGTAAGATATACATATGAAAGGAAATATCCTCATCAGGGTGCAGGACAATGGGTGGTGTTCTAATGACATATGGAGAAGAAATAAAGAAATCAATGACAATGTTGGGAAAAGATAAAAGAACAATTTTTATAGGACAGCAAGTTGCATATTCAGGAAGCATAATGTCAAAGTCATTGGATGATGTTTCAATGGATAAAAAAATAGAAATGCCTCTTATTGAAGACGCCCAGATGGGAATGTCAATAGGATTATCTTTAGAGGGTTTTATTCCAATATCTATTTACCCAAGAATGGATTTCTTAATAATTGCAATGAATCAATTGGCTAATCATTTAGATAAGATTGAAGAGATGTCAATGGGGCGTTTCAAACCAAAAGTTATTGTGAGAACAGCAATTGGTAGCACTAAACCTTTATATCCAGGATTGCAACATTGTTCAGATTATACTGAGGGATTAAAACATATGTTTAAAAATATTAAAGTTATAAAGTTTGATTTTTCTAAGGATATTTATTCAACTTATGAAAAAGCATTGAATGATGATGAATCATATATTTTAATTGAGGTAGCAGATAAATATGGAGAAAAATAAAGTTCTTGTAACAGGAAGCCAAAGTGGTCTTGGTAAGTTTATATACGAAAAAACAAATAACGCAATAGAATTCAATAGGGATAATACAATTGATGATGTTAAAGATTTAGATTTAGATATAATTATACATTGTGCAAACAATAAAGCAATTCAAATAGATTCAACACAGCTTCTTGAGTATATGAAAGATAATTTACTTTTAACTTATGAATTATCTAAAATTCCATGTAATAAATTTATTTATATTTCGACCGTTGATGTTTATCCAAAAAATGGAATGTTGCATAGAGAAGATGAAATAATTGATATCAAAAAAGTTAGTAATGTTTATGGTTTAACAAAACTTATGTCAGAACAATTAGTTAAAGAAAATAGGGATAATTATCTCATCTTGCGACCAACTGCTTTGCTTGGTTCTTATATGAAACCAAATAGCCTTACTAAAATATTAACAGGCAACTATGTAAACTTTACGCTTGCTAAACAATCATCTTTTAATTATGTTTTATATGATGATATTTATAACTTTATTTCATTTGCTTGTAAAGAAAATTTAGGGGGAATCTTTAATTTAGCATCAAAATCAAATGTTTCTCTTTTGCAAGTTGCACAGGTGTTGGGAAAGGAAGATGTACCATTTGGGGATTATGAATATCATATTGGACATATAGATAATAGTTTGGTGAATGAATTTTATCCTTCATTTAATAAAGAAACTTTAGATATCATAAAATTGTTTAAGGAGAGTTATAAATGATTCATGTTGGTGATTTTAGAATTGGGGAAGAAGAAAAGAAAGCAATTAATGATGTTTTAGACTCTGGCAAAATATCAGAAGGTAAAAAAGTTAAAGAGTTTGAAAGGGAATGGGCAAAGTATGTTGGGACGAAACATTCAATAGCAGTAAGTTCGGGAACCGCGGCTTTGATTGTTGGGTTGAGGGCTTTAAAAATTACAGGACATATCTTGCCATTTAGAAAAAAAGTTATTACAACTCCTATAACATATGCAGCCACAAGTAATGCTTTATGGTTAGAAAATTATTCCCCAAGATATGTTGATGTTGACCCTGAGACTTTTGTTATAACCCCAGAAAATATAAAAGCACATTTAGAAGAAGTTGGTGATGCTCAAGAATATTCTTTAATATTGCCTGTGCACTTAATGGGATATCCTGCTGATATGAATGAAATCAATAAGATAGCAAAGAAATATGATTTAATAACATTTGAAGATTCTGCACAAGCACATGGAACAACATATGAAGGCAAGCATACGGGGACGTTTTCAACATTAGCAGATTATTCATTTTATATTGCTCACAATATCCAAGCAGGGGAATTAGGTGCAGTAAATACAGATAATTATGAAATCATAAGAATCATTAGAAAACTAAAAGCAAATGGTAGAGCTTGTGATTGTCCAATTTGTACGAGAAATACAACAGGCTGTCCAAAGAAGGATATGGATGGTGACCCAAGATTTACACATGAATTAATTGGATATAATTTTAAGACCATGGAATTTCAAGCTGCTCTTGCCCTGTGTCAGTTAAAGAAAGCGAATTGGATAAAAGAACAAAGAAATCAAAATGTTAAATATTTAAATGAAGGATTAGAGAGAATAGAACATTTACAATTACCAAAATATTCCAAAGATATAAGTTATTTTGCTTATCCATTAATTTGCAAAGACATCAACAGGAAAAAGATAAGAACCAAATTAGAATCAAAAGGAATAGAATCACGACCGCTCTTCGGGTCTATACCAACCCAACAACCCGCCTTCGGGTTCCTTAGAAATATTTATATGGGGAGGTTACCGAATGCGGAGCACGTGGGTGCAAATGGCTTTTATATTGGTTGTCATCAATACCTTACACGTGATGACTTAGATTATATAGTTAAAACCTTAAAAGAGGTAATAAAATGAATGCAGATATAAAAGAATTAATAGGAGTATATTTTCTAGGAGTGTGGACAGGCTTTTGTATAACAACTATATACAATATATTTACAACTTGAGAAATAAGATGCCAATAAAATTCTGTAAAAATCCAAAATTAAAAAGACTATTAGAAAAAATAAGGAATACATATCCATGAAAATAGATAAAGAAATCATTTGGTTAGATATTCAAAATATTGGAATAAATGTAATTATATCTATAATATTTTTTATTCCTGTTTACTTTTTAATTATATCTGCTTTTGATTTGTTTGCTGAAAAACTTGTTTTTTTGGTTTTATGGTTTATGGCTATCAATTGTATGGTTTATATAGGCAGATGCATGTGGCATTGTGGGTATTAATATGAAAATGAAAGTTCAAAAAGGATGGAAAGATAAAGAATGCACAATCCCAAATTATGTTTACATATCTAAAATAAATGTTGTTGATTTAACTTCAAGTATATTTAAAATTATAAAAAATATTAAATTAGAAAATCATTCTGAATATTGGTATTTTACTTATGACCATCATGGTTATAATCTAAATCCAAAGCATGTTTATTGGTTAAAAAATAAACCTATAACAATGATAAAGGTTGGTTAAAATGAAAAAAATAGAACCTGATTGGCATCAATCATATGCAGTTCATTGCCCTGACCCAAACTGTAATGGCATGCTCTTACAAAGTCAATATTATCATGCTGAGAAATGTTCAAAGTGTGGTAAGTTATGGCTGTTGATTTCAAATTATGTTGAGGTGGATGAGTTAAGTTGAAAATAATAAAATGGATTAAAGAAAATTGGATTTTAATTTTAATAATGCTATTGATTGCTTTTTGTTTAACAGTTGTTATTGAATATCCAATACATACGGGATTTAAATGAAACAATTATACTTTAAATATAGTAAAAATTCAACATATCAAGATACTATTCAGGCTTTATATAAAAGCATAATAAATTATCCCCCAGATGGATATCAATTCCCAACACCAACAAATAATGGAGGCAAAACACCAGCATGGCGAAAGATTGCTTACAAGGGAGTTCTTGCCACAAGACCATATTCCTTTTTATTGATGCAATCATTAGAAGGGGAATCAAAAATTCCAAATGATGTTGATTTAACCCTTTCAACTGAATTACTTAAGACGGATAAACCATGGATTAATATGTATGATAATGTTATGCAATTTAGATTTGGGGATATAAGACATCAAAAATTTTACCAAAAAAGAATCAATAAAAGTTTTACCCAAAATTCCTGTAAAAAGATTTTAACATGGTGCAACCTTAACAAAGAATTTATGAGTTTAGTATATGATGATTCAAAATTTTATGATAAGGTTGATGTTCTGCGACCAGCAGTTCCCAAGAAGGATTTCAAAAGAAATTATGATAAAGATGAGATTCAATTGCTTTTTGTTGATACTTTTAGAACTTGTGATTTTCATGACAAGGGTGGCAA
>Ga0272443_10001590_pt1 | contig 32275 bp, 29 predicted proteins | sample SSMAcet12_FD_193581 | JGI IMG/M metagenome (GOLD analysis project Ga0272443, IMG submission 193581) | Marine sediment archaeal communities from Little Sippewissett salt marsh, Falmouth, MA, United States - SSM-Acet-12 | ecosystem: Environmental > Aquatic > Marine > Wetlands > Sediment ... | reverse complement strand
TGCCGTGTTTCACTATGTTCCGCTCCACACATCACCGATGGGGCAGAAGATGGGGTACGGGGAAGGAGATCTTCCGGTGACAGAGGATGTGAGCGGGCGACTGATTCGGCTTCCCTGCTACTATGAACTGACCGGGGAGGATCAGGACCGCGTAATAGAAGGGATCCGCGAGTTCTTCGGCGACGCATAGATATCCGGAGAATGAAAAAGGGATGGGTGACACGGTAGGGTGATACATGATCCGTCATAAAGCCGGAAGAGATCGAAGATGATAACCACCATTAAAGATATTGCCGCCCAGATATTCTATGCCACGGGGGCGGCCTCTCTCTCTCTGAAACAGGCAAGCAGAAGGAAGGCCCTGATCCTCTCATATCATCATGTGATTCCGAGACGGTTGATCCGGGAGAACAGTTTGATGACGGGGATGTACCTGTCGTCGGAGTCCTTTGAAGACCACCTCGACTGGCTTGTAAAACATTTCAGGGTTATGCCCCTCGAAAAAATTATCGGGATGATACGGAGCGGGACACGGTGGGAAAAGGCCCTCTGCGCGGTTACCTTTGATGACGGATGGAAAGATGTCTATGATCACGCATTCCCCCTGTTAAGGAAACATTCCGTACCGGCAACGGTCTTTTCGGTCGGCAGCATGATAGGGCTGCAGGGACCTGGGGATCTCGACAGCGTCTTTGAGGCGATTCAGATGGCGGATAACGTAAGTGATGCCGCCGTATCCGGCATCTCTGAAATCGATGCATTGATCAGATCGGACGCAATTCAGGACCGGGTGGAAAAGGCCCGGCAGGTGACCGACCTGTTCAGGGAACTCCCGTATGACAAATATAAGGAAGCCTGCGCAAACATAAACAGATATCTCTATAATACCTTCGACCTCGATCCGGTCAGGTGGAAGTATAGAACCATGTCGTGGGACGAGATGAGGGAGTTGCAGAAACATGCAATTGACTTCGGATACCATTCAAAGACACACCCCATGCTGACAAAGGTCCCCGACTCACTGCTGGAGACCGAAATCGCCCTTCCCTTTGAGGAATATAAAAAAGAGGGGATTTTTCTGAAACCCATATTCTGTTACCCCGACGGGAAATTCAGCGGTGCAGCAATGTCGGTGCTTGAGGATGAGGGATATGCAGGTGCCGTGACACTTCAGAGGGGGTATAACGATTCCGCAACGGCCCCGTTTCTCCTGAAGCGGATTAATATCCATGAGGGGAACGCCGGAAAGAGGGCGCGGTTTGTGAGCTCGATAGGGATTCAAAACCGGTAAGGGCTGCGTGCAGGCGGATAATGCCGTACCTCTCATCACCATGACAGGGTGATCCCGTATCCCGTGGTGATCAAGGTCTCTGAGAAAAAAGAGTATCCTCTCACGAGACTCTTGTAGACGGGTATCTGGCAAAATCAGGGACGATACAATGGACCTTAGAGAACAGGGACCGGGTTCAAGGAGGCATCCGTGGGAGGTTGCCAGGGCGAGGTCACTGGAAAAGATATTACGCCTATTTCTCAGTGACGCGACGGATAAAAACCTTCTCGATATCGGGTGTGGAGATGCCTTTGTATTGAGGACGGTTCAGGACAGTTTTGGTTTTAGGCGGGCCGACGGGGTGGATGTAAATCTGACAGAAACGCAGACACACCAATTTTCACGCGAACGGCCAGACATAAGATTATGGAACAACTACAGCAATTTGTCGCAGTATGACGTAGTGTTGATGCTGGACGTAGTGGAGCACGTAAAAACCGACAAAGAATTCATTCAGGGAATTGCTGGTCGGCATCTATCGAATGATGGTGTCTTGCTTATAACGGTTCCTGCCTTTCAATTTCTCTTCAGTACGCATGACCGTTACCTGGGGCATTACAGAAGATACACACGACACGAAATTATAACCCTTGTGGAAAACGACCTGGAGGTACTTGCCGGGGGATATCTGTTTTCAACACTCCTGCCCATAAGGCTGTTAACATGCATGTATGAAAAATTATTTCAAAGAAACGGCGTGCTGAAAAAAGGTGTCGGCCGTTGGAACGGGGGGCATGTGATTTCAGGGTTTGCTGCCTGGTTCATTACCTTTGAAAATTCTCTGCTTATTGCTTTATCCAGGCGAAATATCTATATACCGGGGCTTTCAGTATGGATAATATGCAAAAAACGAGCATCGTAATCCCCTGCTTCAACGAAGAGGAACGGATCGATCAAGGGCGTTTCCTGGAATATGCCAACAATCATCAAAATGTGTCCTTTATTTTCGTTAATGATGGAAGCACCGATGAAACCCTGTCTGTGTTACAAAATCTTCAAACTAAAAGTCCCCGGAGCATAGAAATTGTTGATCTGAACAAAAATTCGGGTAAAGCGGAGGCCGTGAGACAGGGCTTCCTGCACGCGATAAAGTTACAATTTGAAAATATAGGGTATTGGGATGCCGACCTGGCAACACCCCTTGATATAATAGACACGTTTCTTTCAGTGCTAGAGACAAATGCTGTATCGGTTGTTATGGGTGCCAGGGTGATGCTTTTGGGGAGAGCCATACAACGCAAAAGGACACGGCACTATCTGGGAAGGATTTTCGCTACCGTCGTGAGTATGATGATACTCAAACTGCCCGTTTATGATACACAGTGCGGAGCCAAAATATTCAAAAATGACGATGTGTTAAAACGTGTATTTTCGAGACCCTTCAGAGTCAACTGGACATTTGACGTTGAAATTATCGCACGGTATCGGATGGTTCTCGAGGATGAAGATGCATTAAATGCAACAAACTTTATCATCGAATACCCCCTTGATGTCTGGAGAGACGTCGGGGGATCGAAGTTAAAATGCGCCGATTATTGTATCGCGCTGTTTGATCTGGTAAAACTGTATCTATTGTTTAATATACCTATTATATCGAGTGCTTATCGTAGAGGTCTCATTGTGCGATAGTGTGCCGACAGGTAATGTCATCTCTCCCGCCCAAGGGGGGGCAGGCACAAAACAGGTAAGGCTTAGCGTCTCGGATATGTCGATAAATAGTCGCCTCTTCATTGGTCTGTGTCTCGTTGCTGCCCTCGTTTCCTGCCCCGGCTCAGGACCGGCGAAGGAATCGCGTGAACATCACGTGGCTGTATCGGGGAGCGATACACGGGGGAATGGGACTCAGGAGAAGCCGTGGAGAACGGTAGCCTTTGCAGTTTCGGGAATAAAGGGAGGGGATATCGTTACCGTCCACGGGGGGCTGTACCGAGAGAAGGGTATCGGAATCCTTCCCTCAGCCTCCGGCAGCACAAAGTATCCGACTACAATCCGAGCCGCGGAAGGTGAAGAGGTGACGATTCGTGGTGTGGATGCGGGGGGTGAAGCCATATACACGGTGGGGGTGAGTGCGTCACATGTAATGATAGAGGGTCTGAAAATAATAGGATTCAGCCGTACGGCCAAAGGGGGCAAGGGAGGCACCCTTTATGTGGGTGGCGGCAAAAGGCCGTCTTCGGATGTAAAAATTAGAAGGTGCGAACTAATCAATAGTGGCAAAGAACTCGGGGCGTCGAATCCTTCTATTGTGGTATTTAATTCTACGGAAAACTGTGAGATCAGCAATTGCAGGATTTACGGTCTCGGGACGTGTGACAGGGACGGAATAAAAATATGGAGCGGGACATCCAGACTGCTGGTCCAGGGCAATGAGGTATTCAACCTGTTAAGACGGGGCATTGACAACAAGCATGGGGGAAGAGACAGACATCTTACAATAATAAACAATTATGTTCATGATGTCGGGCATCTCGGGATCCATTTAAATGGTGATCAATCGCTGATCGAAAATAATGTATTATACAAATGTCGGATAGGTATCGGTGTGTGGAGAAATGAGGGGAGGCCCGGCGGCAGCCATAGCACACTGAATCACAATACTCTGGTGAACTGCGGGAACGGCATCATCTTGGGGTTTGGCCCGGCGGGGGCGGAAGGGTTCCGGAGCTGTACGGTGACGAACAATATTTTCCTGAACTGCAGCGGGGAATTTCCAGAATTATCAATCAATCCTTATAACAAAAATCCTTTTGATTTCGGTCATACGATAGATTTTAACTGTTATTACAATGATCGGAATTCTGGTGTTGTACGTCACCACACGAACAAACCTTACACACTGATCCAATGGCGGGAGACTTCGGGACAGGATGCGCATTCGGTGCAGGAGAATCCGGAGCTCCTGGGGGAACCGGATAATTTCAACGATCTCTGCGATTTTCGGGTGAGTAAAGGATTTGCAAAATCATTTCAGACCTCGGATGGCAAGGTTGTTGGCGCAGATATTCAGGACATGAAAAACTGTACAGATCACCTTCCACGCATCCCGTCAAATGTCCGTATATCGACCCCATAACAAAGTAAACAAGGGACCACATGAAGAGAGGCATCTGGATAACGTGGGAACGGCAAAGGCGGAACACCGGGATCAGCTCGGCCCTGGGATGGCCCCTCCATGAGATGATCGATGATTCGCCGCGGCTGATCCGGTACGGCCGTCTGATCATCAAGACGATCGGGGTTCTGCTGCGGGAGAGACCGGACATTGTCTGTGTTCAAAATCCCTCTATCGTTCTGGCCCTGCTCGGCATTCTCTGCAGGGGAATCATGGGGTACCGGTGTATCGTTGATGCCCATAACAGCGGACTCATGCCGCTGGAAGGAAGATCCGAGACCCTCCTGAAGATAGCCCGGTGGATCCAGCGGAGGGCGGATCTTACGATCGTGACCAACGAGGAGATGAAGGCCCTCGTGGAGACAAATGGCGGCAAGGCCACCATTCTCCCCGACAGGATTCCGGAAGTTCCACCGGTCGAGCCGATGACGGTCCGCAGCCGCAGGATCGTTACCTACATCTGTACCTTCAGCGAGGACGAGCCGTACCAAGAGGTGATAAAGGCCGCCGGTCTTCTTGAGAAGGATACTGTGGTCTACATCACGGGGAATCATCGAGACCGGATCGATACGGGATCGATCCCCTCCACTGTCAAACTGACGGGGTTTATCAATGAGGATGCCTACTGGTCGCTCCTTTCTTCGTCCGATGCCGCCATGGTCCTGACGATCAGAGAGGGCTGCCTCGTCTGCGGGGCATATGAAACGGTGGCGGTGGGGAGGCCGCTGATCGTGTCCGATACAAAGGCCCTGCGGTCATATTTCAGCAGGGGGTGTATCTATGTGACTCCGGATTCCCGGTCGATTGCGAGGGGGATCAGGGAGGCACTGGAGCGAAAGGACGAACTGATCGCAGAGATCCGGCGTTTGCACGGGGCGCTGGATCGATCGTGGGGGAATATCTTTTCGGCGTTTCAGGAGGAGATTCAGAGGCTGTGAAAAGAGACCTATGACAGCAAGGGATGTGGAAGAGAGGATCTGTCATGTCATCTCGGGTGATCTGTGGGGGGGTGCGGAGGCGGTCGTATACCATCTGAGCCGGGAATTAAAACAACTGGGAGTTCAATCCTCGGTCCTTACCTTCAACAAAGGGAAACTCCATGGATCGCTAGCAGAAAGCGGCCTGGATGTGCTCATCGTCGATGAGAGGACGCACTCGCTGCCGCGGCTGGTGAAGGAGGTCAGGGAGCGTGCCCTCGACATGGGGGCGACGATCATTCATTCCCACGGGTACAAGGAAAATATGGTTGCCTTTGCCGTATCGAGGCTGACCCCTTCGTTGCGGCTGGTTGCCACGCAGCATGGCTGGCCGGAGGTGTATGGGAGGAGATTCGACCTGAGGTATCGGCTCCTGAATCGCCTCAATCTCTTCATCATGGCCCGTTTCTTCGGATGCCTTGTCTGTGTGTCCGAGGATATGAGAAGGATTCTCGTCCGGAGGGACAGAAAGGCGGGTGAGAAGGCGGAGGTTATCCGGAATGGAATTGATGTACAGAGGGACGTAAGTGAAAAAAAGAGGGGGAAGGATTTCATTATCGGCTCCTGCGGCAGATTCGTTCCCGTGAAGGATTTCCCCTTTCTTGTTGAAGTGGCCGCCTCCATCCGGGAGATGAACAGAAATGTCCTGTTCAGGCTGGCGGGGGAAGGACCGGAGCTCGATACGGTCAGGGCGCTCGTCAGGGCTCGCAAGCTGGAGACATCCTTTTCATGTGTCGGTACCGTGGATGATATGGATAGCTTCTATGGGGGACTGGACCTGTACATCAATACCTCCATACACGAGGGGCTCCCGATGAGCATACTGGAGGCGATGCTCCACGGTCTCCCCGTCGTCGCGCCCCGCGTCGGAGGGTTGAGTGAGGTGATAACCGACGGTATTGAAGGGTATCTGGTCGATGGGCGGGATCCCGCCCGATATGGTGACCTGTGCTTCAAGCTTATGGAGGATCCAGGGCTGTACGACTCGATGTCGCGCGCCGCGACGGCGAGGATAAAAACCGCTTTCAGTGCCGAGAGGATGGCACGGGATTACCTCTCGATGTACAGGGGTGTTACTCCATGAATGCAGCACTGGTACACCGCTCAAACGAAACAAAATTGACGGCAGGGGCAGTTCTGTGAACGAAAACCCGAGGGGTGTTGCCGCCTGATTGCCGTCTGCCCGCCCAAGCCCGAATATTTCGAGAACCACGGAGACGAATGACTGAAACCCTGTTCATAGTTGCCACCCTGATCGTTCTTTTCGCGTACGTCGGCTACCCGCTCACCCTTCTGGGACTTGCGGCGGTGAGAGGGCGAACGGTCGTGAAGTCCGATATCACCCCCTTCGTTACTGTGATCATCGCGGCGCACAATGAGGAGGCACAGATTGACGCGAAGCTGGAGAACACCCTTCTGATGGAGTATCCCCGGGACAGGGTACAGATCATCGTGATTTCCGATGGTTCAACCGACGGAACGAATGATATCGTCAGGGGATATGCGAAAAGGGGTGTAGAGCTCATCGAGACAGACGGCCGCGTGGGAAAGGAGGGGGCGCAGCGGCAAGCGCTGGGCCACGCGCGGGGGGAGATCATCGTCTTTACAGATGTGGCGACCCTGAGTGACGTTCACTGTCTGAAGCATATGGTCCGCAACTTTGCGGATGAGACGGTCGGGTGTGTGAGCAGCGAGGACCGAATAATCAAGGAGGGGGGAGAGGCCGGAGGCGAGGGGGCGTATGTGCGGTACGAGATGTGGCTTCGGGCGCTGGAGTCGCGGGTCGGTTCAGTTGTCGGCCTGAGCGGCTCTCTCTTCGCGGTCCGGTCATCCCTGTGCGACGACTTTTCCAGCGATCAGCAGAGCGATTTCAGGACGGTCCTTGTCTGTATCCGCGAGGGGCTGCGGGGGGTGAGCGATCCTTCGGTGGTCGGGTTCTACCGGGATGTTCCCAATGAATCGGATGAATTCAACCGGAAGGTGAGGACCGTGATTCGGGCCCTCACCGTCTTTTTCAGGAACGCCGATCTGCTGGCGATATGGCGATACGGGACCGCCTCGTATGTACTCCTCTGCCACAAGCTGCTGCGCTGGCTCGTCCCCTGGCTCCTGGCCATCGCCTTCATCTCCAACGCGATTCTGGCAGTGCAGTCTCTTCCGTATCTCACTGTTTTTCTCGTGCAGATTATTTTTTACCTGGGTGCAGCTGTGGGGATCAGAAGCCGGAGAAACAGAAATCCCCTCCTGCGGGTAGCCGCGTACTTCGTCAGGGTGAACCTCTCCATAGCGATCGCCTGGGTGCGGTATCTGCGGGGCGGGAGGATTGTGACGTGGGAGCCGACGAGGCGGTGAACAGACCGGGGGGAACGTATGACCGACACGTATTGCCGATATGAAGATCTTAGTTACTGACGCAGAACAGCGGGCGGCCCTCGCCGTCACGAGATCACTGGGGATGAGGGGTGATGATGTCATCGTCGCCTCCGAGCATCGGCATACCGTATCCTCCTGTTCCAGGCATTCACGGGGTTCGTTTGTCTATCACAGCCCGGTCTCCGATGAAGGTGCGTTTGTAGAGGAGATCAAGGAGATCGTGAGGGAAGAAGGGATCGACCTGATCATTCCCATTACCGATCTCTCGATGTTCATCCTCCTTGACCCCCTCAATGCCATACCCCCGAATCTGATATATCCTTTCCCCTCATACGAACAGTTCTCTTTTGTCAGTGATAAGGTACGGCTGATGAAGCTCTGCCGGCAGCTGAATGTCAATGTACCCGAGACGATATTCCTTGAGAGTGCCTACGAGTTGGACAGGTGGAAGGGGTCACTGCACTATCCCGTGATCATCAAACCCTATCAGTCCGTCATCAGGGTGGCCGGGAGGTGGTTCGGGGGACGGGTGAAGATGGCCCGCGGTTACGATGAGCTGATGACCATCTGTGATCATGATATCATATACCGGTATCCCTTCATGCTCCAGGAGGTGGTGGCGGGTGAAGGACGCGGAATATTCACCCTGTATCGGGGCGGGAAGCCCGTTGACTGGTTTGCGCACAAGAGGATTCGTGAAAAACCGCCGGAGGGCGGTGTAAGCGTCCTGAGCGCCAGTATCAGCCCCCATGGCACGATGCTGGATGCGGCAAAAAGGGTGCTGGATCATGTGGAGTGGCATGGCCCCGCAATGGTAGAATTCAAATATAATACCGCAAACGACACGTACTATCTGATGGAAATAAACGGTCGGTTCTGGGGTTCCCTGCAACTAGCGGTGGAGGCGGGGGTGGACTTTCCGTCGCTGTTGTTGCGCCAGGGTGCTGATGGTGTCGCCGGGGGATATCGTGAAGATGTCCGGCTGAGATGGTTTCTGGGTGACGTGGATCACCACCTCTCATTGCTTCGCCGCCGTCAGGGAATCGGGGAGCGGATCAGAGTATTGAAGAACTTTTTACTGTCTGCAAGGGGGGAGGTGACGTACGACGTCAGAAAGGCCGATGATATCCTCCCTTTTTGTTACGAGGCCCTTTCATACGTAACAGACGTTCTCAGGACCGTGATAGATAAAGTGAAGGACCGCGCGAGCAGATGGAAGAGGGCATGGCGAGCGTCATTTCTGAAGAGAGTAGGAAAGATAGGTCTATTTCGCAGATTCCTGTTGCGGAGGATGCCGAAGAAGATCGGAAGCGTGCTGTTCGTCTGTCAGGGAAACATATATCGGAGTTCCTTCGCGGAGCATTATACGAGGGCACGCGTGAATGCGGGCCTGACCGTCGATTCGATCGGCGTGAACACGCTGGAGGGAGCCCCGGTGACGATTGGTTCGGAACGGATGGCGGCGGTCCACGGTGTCGATCTTTCGAAACACCGGCTGAAATCGCGGGCAAGTATCAAGGGGAAGCGATTCGATGTCGTCTTTGTCATGGAGCGTGAGCAGAAAAAAGATGTGCGGGAGTTTGGCGACGTAATAGTGGAATTGGGTCTCATGAATGACGAAAACGATATGGCGTATGACATCCCCGATCCGATGGGGAGGACGGAGGTTGAGATGCGCCGGATATATAGCGAGATGCTAACCCCGTTACAGAACGTGCAGAAGATCATCGAGCCGGAGAAATGATAAACATCCTTTATATGCTGGAAACAGGGGGGCCGGGGGGGGCCGAGACGGTCCTGCTGAATCTGGTGAGCAATCTGAACAGGAAAGACTTCAGACCCCACGTTGTCCTGCTGAAGAAAGGCTGGGCCTATGAGAGACTGAAGGGGGTGACAGAGGACATACACGTTATCCCCTCCCAACGGGGATACGATCTGTCGCTGATAGTCAAGATATGCAGATTCATTAGAGAGAATCGTATTCAGATCGTGAATTCTCACCTTGAAGATATAAATTTTTATTCTTCGGTCGCGGCCCGCTTGATGGGCATTCCGCATGTCGCGGTTGAGCATGGGAACGTTCACCTGGGGTCCCTGTCCGTTCAGAAAAGGGTCAAAATCAAGGTAACGAACCTTTGTACGACAAAATATATCGCAATTTCCCGGTATACCTCCGGCAAACTCAGGGACATCATCGGGAATGGTAGAAAGATCGAGGTCATTTACAATGGTGTACAGGACGGGACTCATCGGAGGGCAGAGGAAAAATCCGACGTAGGGTTCGGCAGCGAAGATTTTTTGATCCTGAACCTGGCGAATCTGTATCCGGTAAAGAATCACAAATCCCTCATACGGGTGGCGGACAGGGTTGTCAAGAAAGAGCCCCGCGCGCGGTTCCTCATAGCCGGACGGGGAAAACTAGAAGACGAACTGTCGAATATGATCCATGAATTGGGGTTGGACAAGAACGTCATCCTGTTAGGGTACCGATCTGATGCCGAAAGATACCTCTCCGCCTGTGATGCGTATCTGCAGACATCGGTATCGGAGGGGCTTCCTGTTTCGGTGATTGAGGCCATGAGCTATGAAAAACCGGTTGTTGCAACTGATGTCGGCGGGACGGCGGAACTGATAGATGAAATCCTGGTAGCGCCCGATGATGTTGAGGCCATGGCGGACAACCTCTTAAAATTAATTGAAGATCAAACATTTCGTAGGGAGCTGGGGAAGAAAAATTATTTGAAGTATAAGGGCCTGTTTACCGTCAACACGATGGTCTCAGAATATGAAAGGTTATATACATCGCTGATCAGGTAAAATCAGAGGATACCACGATGAATAAAAAAGATTCGTTACTTGTAGCTACTATCAAGCGGTTGATACCCGTTACAGTAAAGAAGAGCCTTCGCCGGCAGCATAGGAGGTATACGTTTGCACGGGCAATGAAACGGTATATGACAACGAGAGGTGTGGAAGACGTAACGAACGATTTGCTTGGCGAGCTGATTTACGGGTGGGGGAACGAGGGCTGGTCGGCAAAAGAGGAATATATAAAGGAGATTCTCAGACACGCTTATGATGGGACAGGGCCGATTCTGGAGTGCGGTTCGGGGTTGTCCACGATATTATGTGGACGCGTTGCGGACAAAGTCGGAAGAGAGATTTGGACCTTGGAACATATGCCATTCTACGCTGATCTGGTGAACAGGACCCTGAAAAGATACAGGATCAAAGCTGTTCGTTTCCATGTCAAGGACCTGAAGGATTATGGATCTTTCTCATGGTATGACCCGCCTCTGGAGAAGATGCCGCGTGACTTTTCAATGGTGGTGTGCGATGGCCCTCCCGGAGAGACCCCCGGGGGGCGGTATGGATTCTTACCTGTGATGAAGGAGCATCTGGAATCGGGGTGTGTCATACTGCTCGATGATGCAAATCGTTCCAGTGAAGCTGAAATATTATCACTATGGGCAGAACAGATGGGAACAAAACAGAGAATAATAGGTCAAGGCAAGCAGCACGGCATAGTTGTGGTACCGTAAAAAGGCGCCGTATCATAAAGATGGTTACTCTTATTGAGACAAGTATCTTAAACTATCAAACATCAAATCCATGGCATTTTCTTGCTGACAAGGAGATATCGTGACCATGCCCATTCCGGATGTGGCACATTCGTATCGAGAAGACTCTCTGAACCCTGGCTACTGGTTCTACGGCGACTTAAGGATCCAGGCAGATGTCGAATCACATCAGTTTGTCAACCAATACGTACGGGAGCACCTCAGCCCCGGCAGCCGCATTCTCGACGTCGGAGCTGGAGAGGGTGCCCTGGCGCAGCAGCTTCTTGATGCAGGAATGTGTGTGAGTGTCACGAGCTGGAATGAGAAGTGTTCTCTCCAGATACCAATCTACCATGTCGACTGTGACAAAGATTTTTCTTTAGATGCTGTCGGTGGTGATGCCTATGATATGGTGTGTTGCATCGAGATTATCGAGCACTTGGAGAACCCTGCCCGTTTTCTGCGTGATTGTCGACGGCTTGTCAAACCCGAGGGGATCATCATTCTCTCAACTCCTAATGTCGAATCAGCCCAGGCCCGGCTTCAATGGCTTTTGCGCGGCTATCCTTTGATCTTCGGCGAGGGTGAGATCAGAAAGAATAGACACATTTCCATGATGTGGGGAAAGGGGCTGGAGCACTTCGCCGAGCTTGCAAGCCTGCGTATCATTGAGAAGCACCTTCTGGGCAGATTTAATCTGAAACCGGGTTTTCCCTCTGTGCTAAAAAAGTTTTTGTTCATGGGGATGCACCTGCTGCTTAAGGGTGACACCCGGGGAACAACGAGACTATACGTACTTAAACCAACCAAGAACCTCTCACGACACCATGGGCCTGAGGATGTGTACTGAATCAGTAGCAACAGTCAGATGTCCGAAAGAAAGCTGGCGGGGCGATCCTGAAGAGTGGCATAAGAAAAAGCTGTACCATGTAGCGTGATATATCAGAAGAGAGATGCCGAAAAAAAATAAAATCAGGAAGATATTGTTTGTTGAGCAGAATCAGGACGGGACCGTCGGTGGTTCATATTACTCTCTTCTGTATCTGATTAGATCATTGGATAAGAGCAAATATGATCCTGTTGTGATGTTTTATGAAAACAACGATATAATTCAAAAGTTTGTCGATGAAAATTGTCGGGTGGTCATATATGATAAGCCGGTTGGTAGAACATTGAACCCAATGCATCCTGCCCTGGGTATACCTGTTCAAATAACTCAAAGGGCATATAATTTCGTCACCGTTTCTCTCACCCCGCTTGTTAATTTTATATATTTCATTATCAAACACAACATTGATTTAGTACACCTTAATAATTCTGCAAGCATGGGGTGGGAGTGGCTGTTGGCTTCAAAGCTTTTGGGTAAAAAATGCATAACGCACGAAAGAGGCTTTATGAAATTCAGTCGGGTGGCAATACAAAGAAGCCGATACTTTGATAAAATCATCTGTATATCAGATGCCGTTCGCAAATCCTTGCATATGAACGGGTTAAAAGAAAATGTTGTCACTATTTACAATGGGATAGACCTCAATGAGTTCACAGGAAGAATCAAGAAGAACGCTGAAAGTGTCCGAAATGAATTTGGGGTTTACGGTGCAACACCCCTGATAGGTATGGTTGGTAATTTCCGGGAATGGAAGGGACAACGAATAGTGGTTGAATCTCTTGCCATTATTAAAAGCAAGTATCCGGAGATAGTGTGTCTCCTCGTAGGTGATGTGGCCACGACAAACGCCGCAGATATAAAATATTTTCAAGAAATCAAGAAAGAAATACATGCGAGACGCCTGGACAAGAACGTAATTATTACGGGTTACCGCGGAGACGTGCCGGATTTGATGAATGCCTGTGACATTATACTTCATTCGTCTGTTGAACCGGAACCCTTTGGAAGGGTTGTCATCGAGGCAATGCTTCTCAAGAAACCCGTGATCGCCACCAGACACGGGGGGCCCGAGGAAATTATCGATGACGGAGTTTCAGGGTATTTAATACCACCTGGCAATGCTGACAGTCTGGCTGAAAAAGTTGATTTTCTCTTACAACACACTGAAACAGGGAAGGGAATCGGCGAAAATGCTTTCCGTCGGGTAGCAGAAAAATTTTCAATGGAGGAATTTTCTATCGGCATCAACAGACTATACGAAAATGTCTTTCATTGAAACCGCACAAAACTGAAGGCGAACAGGAAGAAAAGGTCCTGGTCGAAAAGATGAGGGCGTATTCTTTTCTCCCAACAGTAAGGTCAAGAGGCCAGACAACCGGATCAGCTTCTTAAGAGGAATCTTACTCCATGAAAAAACCCTTCATCCTTACTAATCATACGGGGGGAGACAGGAGTAAAACATGGGGCAGGGTAGCCAAATATATTGAATCTCAAAAATATACCCCATCTTACTCTCTCAATTCTTTTATCAATGCATATCGCATTTTCAGGCTACGCAAGCATTATGATGCAGTTGTGCTGGGTGGATATGCAAGGGAGGATACATTCTATCTGTTGCTCCAGCGACTTTGGCCCTTTCTGAGAAAACCTGTTGTGAAAAACGACTGCTATTGGAATAAGGCGAGCCCCATAATTCATCGATTAAAGCGGATTCTTTTCCAATTTCTGGACCCGGTAGTCAGCCGGTATGTGGTATATGCCAGGAGGGAAATTGGTGTTTTTTCTGAGACATTTGGGTTGCCACGTGAAAAATTTGAATTTATCCCCTATCACAGCACTTTAGAATCAGGGAATTTGGTGCCTCGGCAAGGAGAATATCTGTTTAGCGGCGGAAATTCCAACAGGGACTATTCCCAGCTTGCAGAGGCGGTTGACGGTCTTGATCTGAGAGTGGTCATTGTATGCTCTGATCAGACGCTTCTTGAGAATATTACATTTCCGCGCAACGTCGAGCTGGTCGACGCCGGCCGTGAAAAATTCCGACGGCTGATGGCGGGTTCTGGTATTAACGTCGTGGCATTGAAAAAGGGGGCTCTTCGGTCGGCAGGGCATCAGACCTTTTTAAATGCGATGACCATGGGAAAGCCGGTCATAGTAACCGATCGCAGGGGTGCCAGTGATTATATAGAGGATGGGATTGATGGAATGCTGGTCCCTCCGGGTAATCCTGACGCTCTGAGGGCGGCGATTCTCAGATTGAAGGAAGATCCGGATCTCGCTCTGAGGCTTGGGCGGGCGGCGAGGAGGAAAGCGCTGAAATGGGATACCGAAGCCCACCTTTCCGCAACGGCTCAATTAGCAAAGTCTTTTATATGGCAATGAAAACTGGAGGATATATCTTAACGATACGCTGTATAACAGATTCTCAAACAACGTGAACAAGCTACAGAGACTATATATTTAACAGATGGGAACCAAAGGTATTAATCAAAATACAAGGGGTAATATATTACTGGTTGCGAATTATGCCTCTGATGTCGGATATGCTTGGCATTTTATAGAAGAGTTGTGGATAGCGATATCGAAGACTTTTGATGAAAAAGGAAGAAAGTGCATATTGGTTTATCCTGCGATACACGGGGTGTCAGACAGGATTGCCGGATCATCGATAGAGGTCAGACAGTATGATTTCTCTGATAAAGCACATGCCAGCCAGGTTGAATTGCTTAAATTAATAAAGGAAAATAACACCCGTTCGATATATCTGACTGACAAGGCGTTGATTGACGTGAGATATCTGCAGCTGAGGCTGATGGGTGTCAGGAATATTGTGTTGCACGATCATACGCCGGGTGAGAGGAGTGCCCCCCCCCTCATAAAAAGGATAGCAAAGAAAGCCATCCATAAGGCGGGAATTTTTTCATGTACCCATTACATTGGGGTCAGCAAGTTTGTCTATAACAGATTCGTAACAAGTGGTTGTGTGCCGGCCGACAAATGTTCCTATGTGTGCAACGGCATACGACCGATTGTCCGAGAGAAACAATACGCAAATTATGTCCGGGAGGTTTTCCATATTCCGGAAAACGAGACAATCGTGATCACGACCGGACGAGCGACGTATTATAAGGGGCTCGATTTTATTATACGGTGCGCGGCGGAAATAATTCATGAACATAACCATAAAAACATACGATTCATCCATTGTGGTGATGGTCCTGATTTGAATGCACTAGGGGCACTGGCACGGGATCTGAACGTCGAAGACCATGTTATCTTCGCCGGGAGAAGAAATGATATAGAGCAACTTCTTCAATCAAGCGATATTGCCGTTCAGGCCTCAAAGGGGGAGGCGTTCTCACTTTCCATTCTGGAATATATGAGTGCGGGGCTTGCAACCGTCGTGCCGGATCACTGTGCCAACGGAGAGGCCATCAGGAACGGATATAATGGAATCCTTTACGAGCCCGGAGACAGCCAGGGGTTCGTTAATGCGATAATCGGCCTGGCAGATGATCGGCCTATGAGAAAATATCTTGGGGAGAATGCCAGTAAAACAATACTGGAAAAATTTGATCAGGAGATCATGAAAAAGGAATTCAGAAATCTTATAGAGAAGGTACTGTGAAGTTCGGAGGCATGAACGGTTCCAGTGCCTTCCGGGAAAAACCAAACGAGAGGGCTGCAGGAAGTGGCGAAGATTTCTTTTGACGGCAGGACGGGACGTGTCAGGTCGAGCGTTCGGAGAGACAGGCCGAAGGCGCAGAAACCCGTCGGCGAAGCTGTTCGGGAAATGAAAGGTGACATGAAGAAACCGGCGGGGGAGGACTACCGGGAGCGTTCGCTCGCGATGCATGGTTTGGTATGTGCGCGGTGCGGCAGAGAATTTGATCATACCAACCGGCACCTTCTGACCGTCCATCACAGGGACGGCAACCATCACAACAACCCCCCGGACGGGAGCAACTGGGAAAATCTGTGCGCTTACTGTCACGAAGACGCGCACAGCAGGGAGACGCTGGGAGAGTATCTCGAAGGGACCTCCGGCGGCCGGGACGACGTAGTGGTCTATCAGGAGGATGCCGGCGGCGGATTCGGATCACTGGGGGCGAAACTCCGGGAGGCGATGAAGGGTAAAGGGCGCAAGTGACATAAAGGTGACCGGAGGATATGAAGCGGTAACACGCTACCTTGACGCCAGCGCTCTTTTTTATACGATGAACCCCGTCGTTTCATGGGCCCGGGTTCAGAAAGAGAGCCATTCCCGCGTGCATTCGCTGAAATGATTCCTTGGAATTTTCGGTACGTGATTGGCGTTTGTGCTTTCTTCCAAGTGTTTAAAAACGAGGAGAGTTATTTGCCTTTTTATATGGTTGAAGATTCTCTTTTTGAAAAGACTCCAGCACGTTCTCTCACTGATAATGTGGTCTTTCAATAACCAGACAATATTTCTCTTCAAAGTTCTCAAATTCTTTTTCGTACTCCGTTTCTGCCTCCTTCTCGCGATAGTAATAAAAATCAAAACGCTTTGAATAAAATGGCTCCAGATCCACACTCCATTCATGGCCATTTGAAAGGGCATGTTCCTGTAAGATACGATTTAACTTTTCATTATTTTTTCCAGCTGAGATATTGGCCCGTGCCCACTTAGATGGGTTCATGTTTTTTGAGATGTCAATAAATGTGATAAGCTGGGGGGCCAAAGGCGTGCTTGGTTCAAAAAACACGCCTGTTTCGCTATTGATATAGGACCTTGTCCCGATGAGCGCATTTTTATACATCCCAACGGGAGTCCCTGCCATCAAAGATTCCGCTACGGCAATATATGAGCCTTCTTTATGACTCAGTGCACAAAATATCTTTGACCGTGCCAATAGATTTTTGATTTCATGATCCTCGAGACCTTCAAGAATGCGAATTCTGTCTTGAACACCAAATGCCTCGGCCTCTTTCAGCAAAGATTGTTTTGTTCGTGAGCGGAGAGGGACCCCCGCAAGACAAACCGTCAAGTTTTTGGGGAGTTCTTTGAGTGCTTCGAAAAGTCGCCAATGCCGTTTGTACTTACTGAAATTGGCTATCATAACAAGGTCGACATCCTTTTGTACGTCCTGCTCCGGGTAAAAGTCTTCATTGACCCAGCTTGCGGCATGAAACGGTATTGTGACACATGTGTCTCCCATCTCTTTGCATAACGGCATGTCCGAGAGGGAGGAAGGCATTATGAAATAATCATATTTTGCTTTTGCAGCCAGCAGAAACAGCGGAGCGCTGTAAAAAGGTTGCCAACTCGGAATAAAAACGATTTGATAATTCTCTTCTATTTGCGGAAACGAAGGTGAAGAGACAATTTTTAACAGTTCATTTTCAAATGAAACCAGAAGGATCCCTCTTTCTTGCACGCCCCTGCTTGGCTTAATGATGCCGGCATGACGGATCAGCTTCGAGTCTTCTGAACCGCTTGGCGTGTCACCTGCGTATTGTTGTGCAATCCTGAGCGCATGTCGAATGATAATTTTTTTAAACCTGGTGTTCCGAAAGTTGACCAAATACTGTTCATATACCTCCAATCGTTTGTAATCATTTCGGTAAAAAGGGGATAATACCATTTTTAGTGATGACCGTATGCCTGCCAAGTTTTTTGTCCGAAGGAAATCTTCGATCCGAAGATAACTCTTAAATAAGATCCTGTTCAGACCCATTGTTTTTCTCCTTGTTCATTGACGTGCTTGATTAATACGAGATTCTCCTCAGGAATGAAAGTAAGTTACCAGAGACGGCCTGCCAAAATGAGCAAGAGAAACATACCAAATATGAATCAGATATGCTATGTTTTTGATAAAGTACGGTAGTTTTAATGCTTCGTTTCATCTCTTCGAAAATTTCGATAATCTGTTGTGGTGTACATTATTTCCTCTGATGTCTTGTTATCGGGACGGCTCGATGTGAACGTGGCCCTTTTTATGCGGGAAACCCGAAATCCCTGATCGATTCTATACATACTGACAGATAACGATTGCCCAAACCCGCCACTTCTAACGGCATGAATTTGTCCAGACAACATCGTAACCGTAATGAAAAGTAATACAATGAATCGAACGCCGAAAAGTGTTTTATTGTTATTAGTTTTAATAACTTTTGCATCGGTGATTATAGGAAGAGGCTTTACTGCGCTCAATCCAGGCTGGAGTGACGCTCAGTTATTTATGTACGTAGGTGATCAGTGGTTGTTGGGACGCATTCCGTATGTTGATATATGGGACAATAAACCTCCCGGCATCTTTGCTTTGATTGCGCTCATATTTTCGTTTTATCCGAAAAGTCTTACGGCCCTGGCCATCTTCGAAGGTCTTTTTATCCTTGGCTGTGTAACGACGGTTTACCTGCTTGTGCGTAAGGTTCTGAATTTCTGGCCGTCGGCCGCATTGTCAACGGTGGCAGCTGCTGTAGCCTGTAATCTGCTCGTTTATAACGAAAGGGGAGTACTGACAGAAATATTTTTGCTCTGGCCGGCAACCCTCAGCATGCTTTGCTTTGTTAAAGGTATCGAGGCTCGGGAAACACGATGGATATTGATGGCAGGGTTTTGTGCAGGGCTGGCATCCCTGTTTAAAACACCGGGGCTATCACCCTTGCTTGCGCAAATCGGTTTTATCGTATTGCTTGTTCTATATAAATATTATGATCTTAGTAAAGCGGTAGTTCTTATAACCGCAGGCCTGGCGGGTATGATCCTGGCGTGGCTGCCCGCAGTACTCTATTTCAGCTCTCATGGTGCGCTGGCGGACTTATTTGATGCGACACTCTTCTATAACTTAAGTTACGGTTCGGCAAGTCAACCGGGACTGCATTCCATTATCATGAATTTACTCTATCGTCTTGAGCCGGTCGCTCCATTGACTGTGAGTGCGGCAATTGCGACCGTGATAATCGTGACAGACGCATTAAGGTCACACAAAAACACTGGTGTTGATAAAAAAAATATAACCGGTAATGAATTCCCATGGGGTATCCTCTTGGTCCTCTGGATATTTGCTGATCTGGCCGGTGTAATGGCTGGAGGACGTTACTACCCTCATTATTTCCTTGCGCTTATCCCAAGTCTTTCCGTGCTGGCCGGTTTTGCCTATTCATTGATAGTTGGGCCGGGGAACCGGTCCATCAAAATGAATACCAAGGCATTGATCGCTGTCTTGCTGATAATTGTTGGTCCTCTTTTCTTTCAACAGGCGGGAGATCTCAGGAGCTTACGCTGGTTGATTATTGATGGTGCGCCTAAAGCGGATTGGCAGATAGTTGCCGATAAACTCAATATGATTCGTGAGCCAAATGACATGCTTTTTATATGGGGATACCAGCCGGGGATCTTTTATGAAACGGGCATGAAAAGTCCGTCAAGATTGCTTGACCCGCATTACTTGGGTGGCTCGGAAAAGGCACGAAACAAATTTGGCCAAGAGATGTTCGATTCTCTTGAAAAAAATAATCCGTCATTCATTGTTGTCAGAACATCAGACGATGCTATACAGGCCAAACTGGTAACAATATTTAATCAATTAAAAGCTTTCATGAATAATTCGTATGAGTTGATAGATGTAGTCGGGAAATTGGAAATTTATAGAAAGATAAAGTCAGGTTAGATCGGACTTCCTTCAAGCCGGCAGATACCCGTACAGTCTTGTAGCCGATTTCGGAGGATGATTATCAATGTCAACACATGAGGTTTCCCTCTTGTCGCCGGCATCTGATGACGGTTACCGGTCCAGGTAGCCCCTCTCCGGGATCAGATCCAGCGATTCTAAGACATCTCCGGTCTTCAGGATCACCTCTTCGGGGATGACAATTCCGGCATGTAGCCTGGGCGGGGAGATGCTCCGGGCGCCCGCACCGAAGGCCCGGTAGTGATCCATCGCCTTGTTGGCGTTTGCGAATGGATTCCCGTCGGGAATACCGCCCACCAGTACAAACACCTGCTCGATGGCCTGTGTCAACCGGTCGGAGAGCGCGGTAGCCTCCGCAACCTTCCCCCCCTCCAGCAGATTGATGACCTCCCGAAGTTCGCCCGGGAAGCAGTTGGCGGTACTGAGGAGCAGGCCGTCATACGGTCCTCCCGTCTCATGCAGCCACTGGGCGTACCCCCCTTCCGCCCCCCGTGTCAGAAAGAGCCCGCGGGGGCCGTCCGCCCCGAGTGCGACGCGGTCATCCCCGCTGGAATCCTTGAAGAGGATCAGGTTTGCGTAGCGGTCCGTCAGCCGCGCGACCAGTGAGGCCGACATCTCGTTGTCCGTCATCTCGGGGAGCTGGTAAAGGGCCGTCGGGAGGCCGAGATCGAAGACGCTTTCAAGACCGGCCCCCATCTCCTCCTGGGACAGTGTGCTCCCCCGGGGGGGACAGACAACGAAGCCGCACACATTGCTCGCTTTCATGGCCCTGATGGGATCATCCTCCCCCGTCTTCATTTTCAATGTGGCAAGCAGTTCTTCGATCCCCCGACGGGTGGCGGGAGCATCTTCCTTGAGAGCCCCCAGCAGGAGCCGTGCTCCCATCTCCCCGGCGAGTTTCAGGGCGAGATCCACGACGGCACGCACCTCGGCATCCTGCATCTCCCAGGCATCTCCCGTCGATCCCGGCACAAGGAACGCGTTGACATGGGGGGCCATAAATCTCCAGTGGGCCGCCATGCGGTCCTGATCCACCGCTCCGCCCGCCGTATAGTGTGTCAGTGGCGGACACCAGAACCGCGGCATCCCTTCCCCAACCATCTCTCCTACGATCTCTTGACGTCTCTCCGATATATTAGTCATAGCCAGGCCCTCCATGATCATGGCGATCGAACGGTGAAGCCCAACGGCCTCCCATAACGGGTTCGTTAAAAAGAATCACCAGACCGGGCACTGGTGATATGGTTGCCCGTTGCTTTCAGACAGGGCGTGTATCCTTGACAAAGATGTCGCCGTACGAATCTCCCGGCAACGTATTTTTCAGGTCACCGGGAAACCACTCCAAAAATTTCTCTATCGGTACCCACTCCGGCAGATGAAAGAAGGCCGATTCGGCCGGGGCAATGTTAACGTAGCTCTGCCCAAAATCCAGCAACCGCTCCAGGCACGAGACTGTCCTTGGTATACCTTTTTCGTTCAGGTGGAACTCGAAGGAGATCAGTGGAATCGGCTGGGTAAGTCCCTTGAGTACTTCGAGCTCCCACCCTTCTACGTCGATCTTGCAGTAAAACGGTTTTCCAAAGGCCTTGATGGCGACGTCAAGGGTCACCACGGGCACACGATAGGTGCCCACCACATCTTCCGCCTTCTGCCAGTTGCTGTCGAGGCTTGACTTGTCGGAGTTCTGGGTGGCATACAGTGTCTCGATTCCCACCTCAGACCCTACCGCCGTAGCCACGAGCGTACAGTCCTTTTTCCGGCCGCACCGCGCCTTCAGCTCGAGCAGCGCTGCAGGGGAGGGCTCAAAGGCTACAACATGTGCGCCGGCCTTGAGCATCGCTTCCGTCTTTTCTCCGATATTTGCGCCCACGTCGAAACAAAGTGCAGAAGAAGAAAACAGGGACCGGTAGAAACCGATATCATCATAGTAGGTTTGCAGCTGAGAGGAATGTAGGCGGCGAGTGAGCCAGCGGGCCGGACGGTAGATCCCCACCCTGATACAGAAGTTTTTCACTGCCGTTGATGAGCGCATAAGCATTTCCCTCTACCGGTCTCAGTTGTTATTGCTCCCCCCAGATCCATATCCACACGGTGATCAGGGTTCCGATAGTCTGGGCAAATATCTCTCTGGTCATTGACGGGAAGGCCTGTTTGTCCCAGTTGGAAGGATCATCCACAGGAAATAACAGAAGCGCCCGCTCCTTGGTCTGGATGCACAGGTCTATCATGTATTGCATCAGGTTATCATCGGGGATTATGTAAGGGATTATCTCGGCGCAGTGTTTATCGTTGGTCACGTTAAACCGGATCTGTTCCGACAGTGGCGGTGGCGTTTGATCATCATCCCTTCGCTTGACCTGGATGATCCCCTCTTCTATCGCCACCGGACTTACGGCATCCTCCCACATCTGTTCGATCTTGCCGTGCAGGGCGTCCGAGTAATACTTCCCGTTCCTCGGTTTGGTCGTATCGCTCTTCGAGGGGGGGTCGTCCCGCAGGTCGCAGTGCATCGGGACGTGGGCATCGGCGATGTAGTGAGACAACATCAGAAACTGATACATGATCTGGTTCATGGAGCACCGGTCATTATACCTTCTCAGCTTGTCCATGTCCGATATCACCCGCGCGAGATGGTCTATCTTATAGGGGAGGCCGCCGCCACCTGAGGCGCGGTAGTACTTGTCCGCGTGGGTTTCTCTGGCGAACGAACCGCTGCCGGGGAATTCGCGGTCGGTGAACAGCTTGAATGTGTGGTACTGGGACTTGTCGTTGATGATGTCATCGGGGGCCCACGAGGCCTCGCTGATCACCCCCTGATAGTGCATGAGCATCCGCTGAAGGGTCTTTCCCTCCCGCCGACGCTTTGATATCGTTGACGACGAAGCCTTCCGATCGGTAGTGGCGTAGCGAAGGTTGCTGAGCCCTTCATAGAGAAATTCAATTCCCTTCGCCGCCAGGTAGATGTGCGTGTTGTGCTTCATCCTTCGTCCCCCTTTGGTCGTGTATCGCTTTGAGGTGGATCGATGGTATGCGGGACTCAGCAGCGACGGTGCAATTATCTCAGCAGTATCCCGGGGTCATTGTTCGACTCGATCTTGTCGCCGACCGAGGTCCCGCAGTAGACGCAGGTGTAGTCGTATTTATCCCCGCCCGTCAGCACCAGGAGCAGTCTCTTGCGTACCGGCACCGCCCTCTTGCAGCGGGGGCAGTACAGCTCCGTGGCGTCGAAATCCTTGTACGTTCTTCCTGTCATGTCCTGTCCTTCTCCGGAATTGTCTCCGCGTTTTTCAGCCATACCGTGGCCTCACTGTCGCTGGGCGCGCGGTAGTCTCCCCGCGGTGAGAGCGAGCCACCCGACCCGACCTTTGGGGCGTTCGGTATGCAGGAGCGCTTGAACTGGCTGGTCTTGAAAAAGCGGTAGAGGTAGACTTGCAGCCAGTGTCTGATCTCGCCGATCGTGTACTCACGCCTCTTGTGCTCCGGGACGGCGGGCCACGAGCCCCTCTTCTTGTCCCTCCACGCGCAGTAGGCCATGAAGGCGATTTTCGAGGGGAGGTACCCGAACCGCGTGATGTAGAAGGTGTTGAAGTCCTGCAGCTCGTACGGTCCGACGGTCTCCTCCGTCACCTGCGCGGGTTGGTCCCCGTTCTGTCCCGGAACCAGCTCCGGGCTGATCTCGGTCTCCAGAATGTCGAACAGGATCTCTGGCGTCTCTCCGCTGAATTGACCCGACTGGGCCACCCAGCGGATCAGATACTGTATCAGTGTCTTGGGGACGCTCGCGTTGACGTTGTAGTGGGACATGTGATCCCCCACCCCGTACGTGCACCACCCCAGGGCCAGTTCACTCAGGTCTCCCGTTCCGACGACAAGTCCTCCGCGCAGGTTGGCGATTCGGAAGAGGTGGGAGGTGCGCTCCCCCGCCTGAACGTTTTCGAAGGTGATGTCATAGACGGGGTCTTCCTGCGCAAAGGGGTGCCCGATGTCCCGGAACATCTGCCGGCAGCTCTCCCGGATGTCGATCTCATTGGATTCCACCCCCAGCGATTGCATCAGGGCCGTGGCGTTGGCGTAGGTTTTCTCCGACGTCGCGAATCCGGGCATTGTGTAAGCCTTGATGTTGGTCCTCGGGAGGCCGAGGAGGTCCATGGTGTGAGCGCTCACGATCAGGGCGTGTGTCGAGTCGAGCCCTCCCGACACGCCGATCACCAGATTGCTAAGTCCCGAAGACCGGAGCCGCTGCGCGAGGCCGCCCACCTGTATGTTGTAGGCCTCGTAGCACCGCTGGTCTCTCTTGGCCTGGTCCGACGGGATGTAAGGGTAGCGGGGGTACTCCCTAGTCAGGAGCAGTTTTTTTTTTGGAATCTCGACGGAGAAGGGGATCTTCCGGAACCGGGCGACGGCGTCCCGGTGGGTTCGAGCGTTCTGGCCGAAACCGGTCATCCGCATTCGGTCCTGGACGAGGCGGTCCAGGTCGATTTCCGCATAGATGATCTGCGCCTCCTGTGAGAACCGCTCCGATTCGGCGAGGAGGTTGCCATTTTCGCATATCATCGCGTGGCCGTCCCACGCCAGATCGGTAGTCGACTCGCCGGGACCCGACCCGGCGTACAGGTAGGCGGCCAGGAGGCGTGCCGACTGGTTCATGACAAGGCTGCTGCGGTATTCGGCTTTTCCAACGGTGATGTTCGAGGCGGACAGATTGGCGATGACCGTGGCCCCCGCGAGCGCCGCGAAGCTTGACGGGGGGATGGAGACCCACACATCCTCGCATATCTCGAGAAAGAGGCTGAAGTTCTTTATATTCTTCGCCTCGAAGACCAGGTCGGCACCGAAGGGGATACCCTCCTGGCCGCAGAGGTCGATCTCCTTCGATATGATCTCCTCGGCGGGGCTGAACTGGCGCCCCTCGTAAAACTCCCGGTAGTTGGGAAGGTACGACTTGACCGCGATCCCCAGGATCTTTCCCCGGTAGAGGACCAGCCCGCAGTTGAAGAGGAGCGAATCGACCCGGAGAGGCGCGCCGACGGCCATGATCATGTTGAGGGTTCGCGTCTTGTCAAGAATGGTCTCCAGGGCGGTGCGGGTCCCCTCCAGGAGGGCGTCCTGGTGAAAGAGGTCCTCGTTGGAGTAGGCCGATATCCCGAGCTCCGGGAAGAGGGCAAAGAGGCTCCCCTCTTTCGCGGCCTTCTTTGCCAGTTCGATGGTGCGCGCGGCGTTGAAATCGGGGTCCGCCACCCGGACCTCCGGGATGCAGACGGCGGTCTTTATGAAGCCGTGGGTATATAAATTAAAAAATCCATCTTTCATTGGGAGCGGCCACTCACTCATTTGTATTTACGTTATTAACGAAATAAAATCTAAAACATAACTCTCATAATGTCAATGGAGATCGTTTTTGATTGTGGATAGCTGTCCACAATCAAGCGATTGAGTGCGGTGTGATGATAACCTTGAGGCAGTCTCTCCCCGAGCTTGCCTCTTTGAACCCTCTGCCGATATCTTCCAGGACACAGCGGTGTGTAATCATTTGCGACACGTCTATATTGCCTGCACGAATCAATTCCATGGCCTGCAGAATGTCTCTCGGCGCCGCGCCGTAGCAGGTTTTGAATGTGATGTCATTTCTCCAGTAGGTGTTAAAATCGATGGCTACCTCTTCGCCCGGTTTTGGCACTGCGAAGAAGAGGATGGTACCCCCCCGGTCCACCGAATCGAGCGCCTGCCTGCTGGCAGCGACAGATCCCGTGCAGAGTATCACCTTGTCTGCCGGACGTCCGTTCACCTTTTTCACAAATGAGGGAACATCTTCTCCGGCATGGATAACATGTGCGGCGCCGAATTTTTGTGCGGCATCGAGACGGTTTTCCAGCATATCCGTTGCGATAACACGCCCCGCTCCGAGCGAGCGTGCAAGCTGTATCATCAGAAGACCGATGATGCCGCTCCCCAGTATGAGAAGACTGTCGCCGGGTGTGATTTCAATTGTCCTGAGGGCCCTTACCGCTGTTCCCAGCGGTTCTATGAACGTGCCTTCTTCGTATGTCATTTCTTCGGGAAGGGTGAATGTGCCTGTATCGATGCTTCTGCCCTTCACTTGAAGATATTCGGAAAAGCCGCCGGGGTCAAAGTTGTTTTCGTTCTGAAAGACATGACAGGCCGTTTCATGCCCCGTCATGCAGTAGTGACACTCATTGCAGGGTACGTGATGTGTGGAGAATACACGGTCTCCCTTCTTGAATTTTGTGACCTCTCTCCCCACTTCGATCACTTCGCCCGTCAATTCATGTCCCAGAACAAGGGGAGCCCTCTTGACCCTGTACCACTCCATAATATCGCTGCCGCAGATGCCGCAGGCCATTACCTTTATCAGGATATCTTTGGTACCGATTTCGGGCAGGGGACTTTCTTCCACCTCGACCCTGCTGTTTGAATAATACATGCCTACGCGCATCGTTATCGCTTCCCTCCGTTGTGAGTACAGACCGCCTTACCGTTCCTTCATGTCCTCCTTACGGCCCAGGAAGAAATCGTAGGCCTGCTCCGGTTTTTCCCCTTCATGGACAACTTTTCTCACCGCTTCAATCATCGCGATGGGCGCATCGGACTGAAAAATATTTCTCCCCATATCCACGCCGGCCGCTCCTTCCTGAATGGCGTTGTAGGCCATTTTGAGGGCGTCTGGTTCGGGTATCTTCGTTCCTCCTGCCATGACGATCGGTACGGGGCAGGCCGCGGCAACCTTATCAAAATCCTTATCGACGTAATAGGTCTTTACGTAGGTCGCGCCCAGTTCTGCAAGGATCCTTGTTGCAAGCATCATATACCGGGCATCCCGGGTCATTTCCTTTCCCACGGCCGTCACGCCCAGCGTGGCTATGCCGTAGCGGTTTCCCATATCAACGAGGCGAGTCATATTATGCACCGACTGTGTCTCCATTTTACCGCCAATAAAGACCTGGACTGCCGTTGCCGCGGCATTGAGACGGATCGCCTCTTCGATGTCGAGGGCGATCTGTTCATTTGAAAGCTCGCTCAGTATGCTGGGACCGCCGCTTGCCCGCAGTACGATGCCCTTGTTAAAGGAAGGCGGTATGATGGTGCGGAGAATACCACGCGTCAGCATGAGGGTGTCGGCATAGGGGAGCAGAGGCAAGATATTGACGTCGATTCGCTCAAGCCCTGCCGTGGGGCCCTGGAAGTATCCGTGATCGATGGCGAGCATGACCGTCTTACCCGACTCGGGGTTAAAGATGTTTGAGAGGCGGTTTTTCAGGCCCCAGTCGAGTGAATTGGAACCCTTCAGAAAAAAAGGTTCATTCCTGGCCGGGATATCGACATGAAATTGTTTTTCTTTTTTTGACTCATCGGCTTCTGGCATGTATGCACTCCTTTTCGTATTTTTACCTCTTTTGCATTTAAGCTGACAGTTCGCCGCATAAACACCTTTTGGGGACTCTTCCGGAACTCGCCCATTGGGGCAAGACAACTGAAATCAGTTTTCTTCCGTTTTGCCAAGATTTATTATAAATCTGATCTTAATGGCCACCCAAAGGTCAGTATGCTCAAATGATTCTATTATGAAAGAATCGTATTTTTCAAACATAAAGATTTTTTAGAAAATCTATCCATCGGTCGCTCCCGCGCAGATGGAGGTCTGGAGTTGCCTGGTTTCCGCTTCTGCCTGCCTGTGAAACGTGGCGGGAAATGACGATATTGTTAATCGCCTAAATTCAGCACTCCCGGCATTTCTCATGTAACGTGACGGCTTGTTCTCCCGCCTCTTTCATATCTCTGCCCAAGGAAAGGAATCCGTGGTTCCTCATTATCAGAAAGGGCTCATTCCCCAGGATATCGAGGACGCTCTTCACCAATGCGGTAGATGCCGGTTTCTCTTCTTTCTGCGTAACTGGAATATCCAATTCTTCTCCGTGTAAGAGAATCAGATTGGAATGACCATGAAAGATGGCGCCCACCGCTTTCCTTTTTCGGTATATTTCAAAGTGCAGCATACTTTCGGAAGAGGGTTCTTTAACCCCGCTTGCATGAGCAATTCCCATACTCAGATTGCATGAGTGAACCCTTACAAACATATCGTCCGTGAGGTTGTCCTTCATCTCCAGCTGTGAGGCGGTGATGATAAAAGAATTGTTTTCCTTCTCCGGCCTGAAGCTCAGGTTGCCCAGCGAGCTTCCCTTATAGGAAGGGGTCAGTCCCTCGTCGTGGAATCTGCGGCACCAGCCCTTCAGCTCTTCGATTGCGAGATCTTTCGGAGGGTGATTGTCGGCAAATACGGTAGTGAAGCTGACTCTCATATCCCCACCCGTACCGGTTTGGGATCGAGGATCCGTGCCATCTCCGCCGGGTCCATCTCGGCGAGGAGGCCCCGGTGCCCGGCATTGATGAATATCCTCGGCAGGTCCAGGATGCTCTCCTCTACGTAGATCGGCATGGCCCGACGTGTACCGAAGGGGGAGGTTCCCCCCACCATATATCCCGTGTGTTTCTGGGCCACGGCGGGATCACAAGGGGTGATCGCCTTCGTCCCGATGGTCCGGGCCAGGTTCTTTGTCGATACCTCCCGGTCCCCGTGCATCAGGATAATGAGGGGCCTTTTGTGCTCGTCCTCCATGACGAGCGTTTTGACGGTCTGGTGTTCGTCGCACTGAAGCTCACGGGCAGCCACTTCCGTTCCTCCCCGCTCTTCGTATTTGTACGGGCGGAGGGTGAATGGAACGCCGTTTTTCTTGAGGGCGCGGATGGCAGGGGTTGAGGGGATCTTTTCTTTTGCCATGATCGTTCGCTTCTTGCCTCACCCGCCAGACGGACAGGGCCGTATATCTTCACGGGGAAGGGGGACAGGGAAAGTTCGTTACAACCGGGAGAGGGTATCCCAGAAGGACCGCGTGCGCTTTTTGAGCTTCGGCAGTTTCCCGATCAGACGCTTGACGTAACGGTCGTTCCAGAGGCGGTCAAACTTGATGACGGCCTTGCATGTCTGGAGCTTTGCGGGATTTTGCATCAACTCTTCCAGGAAGGGCCTCTGGCTCTTGACGAAGGCGTCAAACTGCAGGAGACTGCGCTGCTCGTCGGAAAAAGGCCTGCCGCTGAGCCGTTCCACCTCTTCGGTGGTCAGGTCGACTCCCTCAAGCATCTTGAGAAAGTACTCGCCGGTTATGTTTCTGCTTCCCTGTGAAAACTCGCTGAACCGCTGGGGGGACAGGCCGGAGCCCTTCATGAACGCGCCCTTGCTGATCTTCTTTGAACGGGCATGCTCCCACAGAAAGTCGAAATAGTCATTAAAATCGGTCTCTTTTTTTCTCGGTACCATAGCCGGAACCATACCACGATTTTTCCCGGTGTCAAATCAAATTGTGGCTGGCCCGGGGAGAGCTGTATCTCCGTCCCGCCGGGAAGGCTACGGGTAGACAGGGATTGAGGAGGCGCACCTCTCGCAGAGCTCCGTGATCTGGGCGGTGCTGATGTCCTCGAATTTGACGCCGATCCCCGGGATCTGCATGGTTTTTCCCCAGGGGACCTGCCATCGCACCTCACCCGTGATCGGTCTTTGATCCTCCAGTCCCCTGAATATGATTGATACCTTGCCGCCGATTTCCCAGTACTCGGTGGAATACAGGAAACATCCTCCCTGGGAGACATTCATGGTAACGGTTTGTATCCCCCCCTCTTCTGAGGGGGTGCCGTTTTTTGATATAAGGGCGTTAAAATGGATGTTTTTCCTTACGCTCGACCGGATGGGTCTTGCGGGAAACGGCCGGCATTCTTCGTTGATGAACGCCTCCACGGTTTCGTTGCCTCGCGCCTGGCCGACGTTGAGTGATCGTATGGCCCCCGTTGCCTCTTCAAATTTCAACTGCGCCAGCGGAAACTGTTCGAGCAGGTCATGAAGCAGGTCTTTATCATCATGGGACGCCTTCACCTTTGTCTTCAGATCCACCATCACACCGTTGTAGGAATGTCCGCACAGCAAATTGCGCAGATCACTGAATGTCGACGCTGAATCGACCTGAGCTCCGAGTGATTGTGCCGCATTGATATACGCTTGCTGTGCCTCCCCTTCATGACAGAGCAATGCCACTCTCACGTCCATGAAAACCTCCTGTCCAAAGATCTTTGTTGCACCTATTTTTCAGCTGCGGAACGGAGATTTCCGCCCTGCATAGTCCAGGCGCCAGCCGCTGTAGTATCGGGTTTTCCGTTGTGAACCAGGAGTTGACCCGCCGGCAGCGAGAATCTGCGACAACGGACCGCTGGATTCCGATCTCATTTCGAAATCTTCGCACAAACACCACGGGTTTTGTTCGCATTTTCCCGCGTGTCCACCTGTGTTATCGGATGAAACCGGTGGTTACTTTAGGAACCATGATATGGAAGAGTGGCCCGGATCCATCCCCGATGGATCCCGTGCCCAATTTGTTTTTTTGATCAACAAATTTTTCTAAAAAATAGTAACAGGAAAACTAACGCAGGGGATAGATGCCGACTGCCTTCACGGATATTCGGCGCTCTGGAATTCCGTGGCAAAAGATTTTCAGGGGTTACTGTTTTTCTTGTTTTTCGTTGGGGATTTTCTGTTTAGAAAAGACAGCTACAATCGTCAAAAAATGGTCGCTGTCACTATCAAATTGTTTCTGTAAGGTTTCATGTCACGCTACTGCTCCGTGTGACGAATCAGGGCCTCCAGGTAGCGAGATTTCACCTGCCGGTTCGCGAGGGCCTGCTTGAACGGCGGAAGTTTCAGTATGACGCCCAGGACCGCGGCCATGGCTCGATGACTCCACAACACCCGGTTGTCAAAGATGAGATTTTGCAGCTTGCCCCGCTCGATAGCCATGACCACCGCCCGGTGTGTTCCGTTCAGGGGGGTCAGGACCCTCTGCGGCCTTGATTGCAGGATGATACCGTTATTCGGGCAATTCCTGACACAGACACCGCAGCCGAGACAGAGATCCTCATCCAGCTTTGCCACCTTCATATTGGGTTTGTCCGGGCGATTTGCCGAAATCAGCGTCATCGCCTCCACCGGGCAGACGGCCACACACCTGCCGCACCCGTTGCAGTCGGATTCGTTCACAACCGGGATAAAGTTGGTCGTATGGACGGGGTTCAGGATCGCGAACCGCCGGGCGGCGATCATCGCCTCGCAGCAGCACCCGCAGCAGTTGCAGATGAAGCTGACCGTCTCTCTGACATTCTCACCGAACTGGACCAGGTTGTGCTCATACGCTACCTGCAGCAGATCGAGGCACTCTTCCTTCTCTATCGAACGGGCAATGCCATGCTTTATAAGCGATGCCGCCGTGTTGTTGAAGGTCATGCATATCTCCTGCGGCGCGTCACAGGCCCGGCCCAGGTGCTCCATCTTGTGGCGGCAGTAGCAGATCCCGACACTCCGATGTGTAGCGCTTGTAATGACCTCGGACGCCCGTTCATAATCCAGGACATGCAGCGCGTTTTCCGCGGAGAGGGCGGGCTCATGGACAAAGGCGCGCCCCGGCTTCGTTTCACCCTGCGTGAAGAGATCCCTGATGAAATCCTCTTCCACATTCAGATATTCGTAAAACAGTTCGCTGAGCACCTTCTGATCGATGTCATCCCGCACGCGCATCAGGGAGAACTCGAAAAACCCGGCCATGGGAGGGGGCAGGACATAGACCGACTCCCCATCCTGTTCGATGTCGATCAGGATCCCGCGGTCCGCCAGTCCGTCCAGCACCCTTTGGGTGCCGGCCGGGTCCATCTTCCAGATGCCACCGGCTTTTTCTGCCGTGAAGGGCTTGATCGGCATGAGTGAAACCAGTTCGGCCTCTTTCTCGTTGAAGAGCATCTTCAAGATCTTGAACAGCAACTGAGAAGGGGGCGCGCCTTGAGGAAAGCGATTCAGCCTCTCCGCTAACTGGGAATAACTGGATTTGACTGTGTGATGAGCCATAATTATGCCGTTATCTTTCTATCTGATAGCTGCGGTAAGCACAAAGAAGAACTGTATTTTGTTCAGGTATTGTTTTGGGCTATTAGTAAAAAATAACTTGACAAATATGAAATTTGTCGTAAAGTTCACTTTAAGCCGTTAAGGCTGGTGATCCTTTACCTAAGGTTTAGGGTCGTGGCAGTGCCTCAGTCGCCGCTAAGACTGGGGCTTTTTTAGTTTCTAGCCACCCACTCTCTCTTTTTATTTTCTTAATATAGGCGTTATCGCCTGGAAAAGCAGTAATAAAATCTAGCCTTTTAGGAGTATCTGCTTTTTCGAGAACAACAACGTAATTTTCCTCTAATACTATAAGAATTCTCATTTGCTTAAATCTATTTCGGCTAGAATCCTTCTTTGTTTGGGCCCTTCTTTCAATTGTACCCC